>Ga0256841_1000050_pt1 | contig 131038 bp, 134 predicted proteins | sample 356308metaG_FD_185971 | JGI IMG/M metagenome (GOLD analysis project Ga0256841, IMG submission 185971) | Hydrothermal vent microbial communities from Mid Atlantic Ridge, Atlantic Ocean - 356-308 | ecosystem: Environmental > Aquatic > Marine > Hydrothermal vents | place: Atlantic Ocean: Mid...
CCTAGTGCGACATGAAAACAGGAATTTCCGTTTGCTCCAGGATATAACGCGTGGCGCCACCGAGAATGGCCTCTCGAAAACGGGAATGGCCATAGGCGCCCATCACCATCATATCTGCATTGATGTCCTTTGCGTGGCGCAGCAAGACATCGGAAACACGTGGGAGTGTTTTTGCCAGAACCGAGATCTCAACCTTGACACCATGGCGGACCAGAAACTGCGACAACGCGCCACCAGGGTCGGAACGGTCAGGTCCGTGTTTGGGAGGCTCCACCATGGCAATGCTGACAATGTCCGCCAGCTTCAGGAACGGCAGCGCAGCACGCGAGGCGGCCATGGCTTCCGGGCTTTGGTTCCAGGCCAGAACGATGCGTTTTGCTTCGGGCTTCGGCTCTGTTTGCGGCGGCACGATCAGGACGGGCGAATGGCCTTCGAACAACGAGGCTTCGACCTTGATTTCCTGTTCTTGCCCACATCCATCGCAATAGGGGCGTGGAAGAATGACCAGATCGTTGAAACGGGCGCGGTGGGCGACCAGGCTGTTCAATCCGGTTAATTGGGCAATGGCCGTTTCGGAGGACCACTTGATTTCACTGCGCTTCAGTCTTTCGGCAACGAAATCTTCGATTTCCTTGGATTCGGTTTTTGCTTGCTCAAGCGCCTCCTGCATGAACTGGACGGAAGCCCCGGCATAGTAATATCCGGTCTGGGTGCGATCAACGCCGACGCAAAGCACTTCGAGATGGGCGTCGTTCACCCTTGCAATGGCGATGGCTTCTTCCAATGCCGGGCTTGCAATTTTCGGGTCTGTGATGATTGAAAGCAGGGATTTATAAGTCATTTCTGTCTTCCTTTGAAAACGACGGTACCTTCTTGCACACTAACGTCGCGACAATTTGCAGCGCATTGATGTCGATCAAGCGATAGGGTGGGTCAATTTGACATGGATCAAGGTGGGTTGCCCTACGGCCCGCCATACCGCATTTAGTCGAACAGGTTCGGGCTGGCTGCGAGTCGGCTTGATAAGGGCAACTAAAGAAAAAGGGACGCACAATGTGGGATTTCGTGAAACTCGTCGTGCTGGGCGCAGTTGTGGTTCTCGCTGCAATTGCCGCCAACTATGCGCGCGATGTGGCCTATCTGGTACATGCGCTCATCTTCATGGCCGCAGCCGGCGCAGTATTTCTGTACACACTGCGCAATGTTGGCAAGGTAAAAGTCGCTGATACCGGATATATGGATGGCGTCATACGGTACGGGGTTATTGCAACTGCAGCTTGGGGGCTTGTCGGATTCTTCATGGGAGTCTGGATCGCATCCGAACTGGCTTTCCCCGGCTTGAATTTTCAATTTCTCGAAGGGTATGGCAATTTTGGCCGTTTGCGTCCATTGCACACCTCGGCGGTGATTTTCGCGTTTGGCGGCAATGCACTGATCGCCACGTCCTTTTATGTTGTCCAGCGCACGTCGGCGGCACGGCTTTGGGGCGGCAATCTGGCATGGTTCGTGTTCTGGGGATACCAACTGGTGATTGCCCTCGCGGCAACGGGTTATGTTCTGGGGGCGACCCAATCCAAGGAATACGCCGAATTTGAATGGGTTGCCGACTGGTCTTTGACTGTTGTCTGGGTTGCCTATCTGATGGTTTTCATGGGGACGCTCTACAAGCGCAAGGAAAAGCACATCTACGTGGCAAACTGGTTTTATCTGAGTTTTATCGTCACGATTGCGATGCTGCATATCGTCAACAACCTTTCGATCCCGGTATCACTGTTCGGTTCCAAATCTGTCCAGGTGTTCTCTGGCGTGCAGGATGCCATGGTACAATGGTGGTATGGCCATAATGCTGTGGGTTTCTTTCTGACGGCCGGGTTCCTGGGCATGATGTACTATTTTGTGCCCAAACAGGCCGAACGCCCGGTGTTCAGCTATAAGCTGTCGATCATCCACTTCTGGGCGCTGATCTTCCTTTATATCTGGGCTGGTCCGCACCACCTGCACTATACCGCGTTGCCAGACTGGGCCGGAACGCTTGGCATGGCGTTCTCGATCATGCTGTGGATGCCCAGCTGGGGTGGCATGATCAACGGTCTGATGACACTTTCGGGCGCATGGGACAAGCTGCGCACTGACCCGATCATCCGCATGATGGTGGTTTCCGTGGCCTTTTACGGCATGTCCACCTTCGAAGGCCCGATGATGTCCATCCGGGCAGTGAACTCGCTCAGCCATTATACTGACTGGACGATCGGCCATGTGCACTCTGGTGCCTTGGGCTGGAATGGCATGATCACATTTGGCGCACTTTACTTCCTGGTGCCAAAGCTTTGGCATCGCGAACGGCTCTATTCGTTGCCCATGGTCAGTTGGCACTTCTGGCTCGCGACAATCGGCATTGTTCTCTACGCCTCGTCCATGTGGGTATCAGGCATCATGGAGGGTCTGATGTGGCGTGAAGTGGATGCGCAGGGTTTCCTTGTGAATTCGTTCGCTGACACAGTGGCTGCCAAGTGGCCAATGAATGTGGTGCGGGCAACGGGCGGTGCGATGTATCTGACCGGCGCAATCATCATGTGCTATAATCTTTGGATGACCGTAAAGCGTTCTCCGGCGAAAGCCGAAGCGACCGCTGCGGCTCCGGCAGAATAAGGAGGGCCGGAGTAATGGCACTTATCGACAAACACTCGGTTATCGAGCGCAACGCGACGCTGCTGCTGATCTTTGCCCTGATTGTGGTGAGCATCGGCGGGATCGTGGAAATTGCCCCGCTTTTCTATCTGCAAAATACCATCGAAAAGGTAGAAGGCATGCGGCCATATACGCCACTTGAGCTGACCGGACGCGATATCTATATCCGTGAAGGGTGCTATGTCTGCCATAGCCAGATGATCCGCCCAATGCGGGACGAGGTTGAGCGTTACGGCCACTATTCGCTGGCGGCGGAGTCCATGTATGATCACCCGTTCCAGTGGGGTTCCAAGCGGACGGGGCCGGATTTGGCCCGGGTCGGAGGGCGGTATTCGGACGACTGGCATGTCGACCACCTGACAAACCCGCAATCCGTTGTACCGGAATCAGTCATGCCAAAATACGGCTTCCTGAAGCGTCAGTTGATTGATGGGAAATACATCGAAGACCTGATGAAAACCCACCGGATTGTTGGCGTTCCTTACACAGATGAGATGATTGAGAACGCCAAGGCTGACTTTGCGGCGCAAGCTGACCCGGACAGCGATTATGATGGTCTGATCGAACGGTATGGCGACAAGGTGCAGGTTCGGAATTTTGATGGCCAGCCCGGCATTTCCGAAATGGATGCGCTGATTGCTTACCTGCAGATGCTGGGCACGTTGGTTGATTTCTCGACCTTCACACCAGATGCAAGCCGATAGGAGGGGATGATGGAAAAATATTCTCTCATGCGCGAGTTTGCAGACAGTTGGTTCCTATTGGCCATGTTCTCTTTCTTCGTGGCGGTTGTAATCTGGGTCTTTCGGCCCGGTGGCAAGCCGCTGCAGAAGGAGGCCGCAGGTATTCCTTTCAAACATGAAAACGAACCCGCAGTCGACGATACTGACGTGGTGACCGCCAGAGACAATATCAAGGAGACGCGGCAATGACAAAAGCTCCTAAAAAGCAGAAAAAAGAAGTCAAAACGACCGGCCATTCCTGGGACGGGATCGAAGAATTGAACAACCCCTTGCCGCGTTGGTGGCTGTGGACTTTTTACGGCTGTATCGTGTTTGCCTTGGTGTATATGGCTGCCTATCCGGCAATTCCTCTTCTCAAGGAGGCAACCCCCGGCTTTCTCGGCTGGTCAACCCGTCAGGATGTTGCCAAGGACATCAAGAAATTTGATGATGCCAACAAGGCGCTGGAGGAGAAGCTGGTTGCAACTGACCTGACCCAGGTGTCTGAGGATGCCGAGCTTTACCATTACGCCACATCGGCCGGGGCTGCCGTTTTCCGCACATGGTGTATTCAATGCCATGGTTCTGGCGGTCAGGGGGCCAAGGGTTTCCCGAACCTGCTTGACGATGACTGGTTGTGGGGTGGGGATGTAGAGACCATCTATACGACCGTGACCCATGGTATTCGAAGTTCGGCAGATGACGACACACGCACAGGCGAAATGCCCGCGTGGGCCGATGTTCTGGAACCGGACGAAACCAAATCAGTCATTGAATACGTTCTGAAACTGTCCGGCCAGGATGCTGATCAGCAGTTGGCCGAAGCAGGTGCCATTGTGTTTGAAGACAATTGTGCTGCCTGCCATGGCGATGATGGAACGGGTGATCGTGATCTGGGCGCGCCGAATCTGACCGATGCAATCTGGTTATACGGTGGCGACAGGGCAACGATCACTGAGACAGTCACAAAAGGCCGACACGGAGTTATGCCAAATTGGAATGCCCGTTTGAACGATGCTGATATCCGCTCGGTCACGCTCTACGTTCACCAGCTTGGCGGCGGCGAGTAAATAAAGAATTCGGGGGTCTCCAGCCCCCGGATCGGCACCGACACCCCGTCCTGTTCGCGCGTTTCCTTGGGGGGTCGGTGCCAACCTAACCAAAGGTAAAACGAAAATGAAGGGCCAAAAACGGCCCTTTATTCGATTAACCGGCGCTAAAATGGTAATAGGGTAGCGGCAGAACGGCGCAGGTTCGGGTGTTGCTCTTGAATTTCGTTGATCAGGATCAAAGTTTCCTTCAGATCCAGGTGGCAAACAGGCGCCAATCGCATAACGGCATGATCGGAGATAGTCCGTGTCTAACTCAGAAGAAACCCCCCAGCTCTATGCGGCCCGCGAGCCGGTTTTTCCCCGCCGCGTAAAGGGTACATTCAGAACCCTGAAATGGGTCATCATGGCCCTGACGCTCGGTGTTTATTATATCGCGCCTTGGATTCGCTGGGATCGCGGCCCGAACTTGCCTGATCAGGCCATCCTGATTGATTTGGCAAACCGGCGCTTTTATTTCTTCATGATCGAAATCTGGCCGCACGAATTTTATTTCGTTGCCGGATTGCTGATTATGGCCGGGCTTGGTCTGTTTCTGATTACATCGGCACTGGGGCGGGTCTGGTGCGGTTACACGTGCCCGCAAACGGTGTGGACGGATCTCTTCGTGACGGTTGAGCGGTGGATCGAAGGTGACCGGAACGCAAGAATCCGGCTTTGGCGATCAAAATGGGATCTTCATAAATGGCGCCTGCGCATCACCAAATGGGTTATTTGGTTTCTGATCGCTATTGCAACCGGTGGTGCATGGGTTTTCTATTTTACCGATGCACCAACATTGCTGCACAACCTGCTGACAGGTCAGGCCCATCCGATTGCATATACCACAATATTCGTTCTGGCCCTGACGACATTCATTTTCGGCGGGTTCATGCGCGAACAGGTCTGTATCTACATGTGCCCCTGGCCACGTATCCAGGCGGCCATGATGGATGAAGACACGCTGACAGTTGCCTACCGCAGTTGGCGGGGCGAGCCACGCGGCAAGCGTCGCAAAGGCGCAGATGTCGAAGGGTTGGGAGACTGTATAGACTGCAATGCCTGCGTTAACGTCTGCCCGATGGGTATTGACATTCGTGATGGCCAGCAACTGGCCTGTATAACCTGTGCCTTGTGTATTGATGCCTGCGATGACGTCATGGATAAAATCGGCAAACCGCGCGGTCTGATCGATTATATCGCGTTGTCTGATGAACCACTGGAACGTGCCGGGGCAAAACCGCGAAATATTTGGAAACACGTTTTCAGGTTGCGCACCTTGATCTATATGGGGCTTTGGTCGGCCGTTGGGCTGGCACTGGTTGTCGCCCTGTTCATTCGTCCGGATATTGATGTGACTGTAGCACCCGTGCGCAATCCAACCTATGTGGTTTTGTCGGATGGCTCGGTACGCAACACTTATGATGTCCGTCTGCTGAACAAACACGGCACCGATCAGCCTTTCCGGTTCTCGATCACATCCGAAGTCCCGCTCGAATTGGCCTTGGAAGGCGATGATGATCTTACGGTCACTGTTCCCGCTGATTCAACCATGTTGCAGCGTGTTTATGTGACCGCCGCAAAGGGATCACCGGCTGCGAGCGCTGACAGAACGCCTTTCCGGCTGTGGGTTGAAGACTTATCCAGCAGTGACCGCGCATATAAAGATACTGTATTCAACGGTAAGGTAAAGTGATGGAAAAACCTCTGACCGGACGCAAGGTTCTCATGATAACTCTGGCTTTCTTCGGGGTTATCATTCTGGTCAATCTGTTCATGGCCTATAGCGCCATTTCCACCTTTCCCGGTCTGGAGGTGGAAAACAGTTATGTTGCCAGTCAGACGTTTGACAAGGACCGGGCCGCACAAGTGGGGCTTGGCTGGCGCGTTACCGTTGCAGTTGAAAACAATGAGCTGATCCTTTCGTTCACGGATGACGAAGGGCAACCGGTGCAGGTGGCATCGCTTGAGGCCATCTTGGGCCGGCCGACCGAGCGAAAGGATGATCTTGTTCCGGCGTTTGCTTTTCAGAACGGGGCTTATCACGCGCCAGTGAACCTTGATTTCGGCAATTGGGAACTGAGATTCAAAGCCCAGGATGAAAATGGTACCCTGTTTCGTCAAACCAGAGAGCTCTACGTCAGGAAATAGCCGATGACCGCTGCAATGCGCCCAGCTACTTCAGCCTGTCCGGCCTGTTCAGCAGCCCCGTCCGCTGAGGCCTTGGCGCGCATGAATGAGCCCGTCAAACCCGCGCGCATCATGCTTTCATTGCCGACAGCGCATTGTGCGGCCTGTATTTCGGCGGTTGAACGGCGCCTTTTGCAGTATCCCGGTGTTTCAGAGGCACGGGTGAACCTTTCTCTCAAGCGTGTCAGCATAGAAGCCATCCCGGAAATAACCGCCGAAGATATGATCCGGGAGCTTGATGCCATCGGCTATGAGGCACACGAGTTGGACGCTGGTATACTGGCGGCGACGGCCACGGACAAACGCGGGCGCGATTTGCTGATGCGGCTGGCTGTTGCCGGGTTCTCTCTGATGAATGTCATGCTGTTGTCAGTCGCGATCTGGGCCGGGGCAGCAGATGCCACACGCGATCTTTTCCATTGGATCTCGGCCCTGATCGCCTTGCCTACCATAGTGTTTTCCGCGCAACCTTTCTTTAAGAATGCCTGGTCGGCCTTGTCGGTCCGGCACCTCAATATGGATGTACCGATTTCGCTGGCAATTATTCTTGCGGCCGGGCTGTCTCTCTTTGAAACAATTCAAGGCGGCGAGGCGGCCTATTTTGATGCGGCATTATCTTTGACGTTTTTTCTGCTTGCCGGTCGCTATCTGGATCATCGCACGCGTGCGGTGGCCAGATCTGCGGCAGAGGAACTTTCTGCCCTTGAAGTCCCGCGGGCGATTAAAATTGTGGATGGCAAACAGCAGACAGTGCCGATTGGCGAGGTTTGCGTTGGCGACTTGGTGCTCGTCAAGCCCGGTGCACGCATGCCGGTTGACGGCGTGGTGAGCGAAGGCCAAAGCGAAATAGACAGGTCGTTGTTGACCGGAGAAACGCTTCCGGTATTTGCAGGTCCGGGAACCGAGGTGAGTGCGGGCGAGGTAAATCTGACCGGGCCACTTACTTTGCGGGTTACTGCAGCCGGGGGGGATAGCTCATTACATCGCATGGCCGATCTGGTGGCAATCGCGGAGAGCTCAAAGAATCGCTACACATCACTCGCGGACCGGGCGGCGCAAATATATGCGCCCGGCGTGCATCTGCTGGCTTTTCTGGCTTTTGGCGGCTGGCTGATGGCCACCGGCGACTTTCGTCTGGCATTGAATGTTGCGGTTGCTGTTCTGATCATTACCTGCCCCTGTGCGCTGGGGCTGGCCGTTCCGGCGGTTACAACCGCAGCATCCGGGCGGCTGTTCAAGAAAGGTATGCTGATTAAAAATGCAACGGCACTGGAGCGTCTGGCCGAGGTGGATAGCGTCGTGTTTGACAAGACCGGTACCCTGACGGCAGGCATGCCGGAACTCTCAAACCTGGAAGCGCATGATGCTGAAACGCTTCGGGTTGCCTTTGCCTTGGCCGAGGCATCGGCGCACCCGCTGGCGCTGGCTCTTGCCAGTGCGGCGCGTTCAGCGGGCATAGAACCGGCCAGAGTAACAGAACTGCGTGAAATACCAGGCTACGGTGTTCGCGGGCACTGGCAAGGGCGGGATGTGCGTCTGGGACGCGCCGCCTGGCTGGGTGCAGAGGCCGGCCCCGAAACCGCGACCTGGCTTCAGATTGGTGCAGCGCCTCCGGTCGAGTTTACTTTCAACGATCATTTGCGTGATGGGGCCGAAGAAGCGGTTGCCCGGCTCATAGCCCAGGGTATATCGGTCTATTTGATGTCGGGCGATGCAGAGCCGGCAGTTGCCAGCCTGGCCTCGCGTTTGAAAATAGACACTTTTCAGGCCGAAATGCTTCCAGAGCAAAAATCTGATTTTGTAAAACGTCTGTCTGACGGTGGGGTCAAGGTTCTGATGGTAGGCGACGGGTTGAATGACACCGCAGCGCTAACTGCGGCGTATGTTTCCATCTCTCCGGCAACAGCCTTGGAAGCCACACGTGTTGCCTCTGACATCGTGTTTTTGGGTTCGGATCTGACGCCTTTGGGGGAAACATTGGCGACGGCGCAAAAAGCCAGAAGCAGAATACGCGAAAACTTTGGAATAGCTGTCCTTTACAATATGATTGCAGTCCCGATTGCGCTATCTGGTTTTGCTACGCCGCTGGCGGCGGCACTGGCTATGTCAGCATCGTCAATCACCGTATCGTTGAACGCCCTTAGATTGAGGTAGAAATGGATATTCTGGTTATTCTGATCCCTGCTTCGCTGTTTCTGGGGGCAGTCGGTTTGCTTGCCTTTTTTTGGGCCGTGCGCAGTAAACAATTTGATGACCCTGAAGGTGATCGCCATCGTATACTAAGTTCTGACTGGGACGATGAACCACGCCCCTGAGCAAAGGTAATTCCGGCGTCAGTCCGGGCTCCCGATGCGGCTGAGCGCCTCGGCTATACGTGTACGCACCTCTGGGGGTTCGGCCTCAATGGCCCGGGCCATAGCCCGCAATCTGCACCGTACGCCATGCAGTTGATCAACCAGCGAAATCACGATTTCAAGCGCATCTTCGTTCAGATCAAAATGCTCGGAAAGTTCACAGAGAAGCTCCAGACGCGCCAGATCGATGTCCCGATACATCGGCCCTTTGTCCGTATGGAGCGGCACAACAACCTGTGTCTCGACAAAGCTTGTCAGACGGGATCTGCTGAGCAATGCAATCGCGGCAATGACCTCTTCTTCGGTGTATCTGTCCGTCATGTTTTCATCCCTTTGCGCGGGTCATAGGCGTGATCCTTGCGCCAGTCTTTCATGAAATTTTCCAGTGAAGCATCTACCTTTGGTGGCATCACAATGCGCAATTCCACTTTCTGGTCTCCGCGTTTCTTCCGGCGGGGCGATTTCACGCCGCGCTCGCGCAAACGCAGGACTTGTCCGCAACTGGCGCCTTTTGGAATATTCAGTTTGACCGTGCCGTTTATGGTTGGTGTTTCGACCTTTCCGCCCAATACGGCCTCATCGATCGTGATGGGAAGGACAACCAGAATGTCATCGCCTTCGCGCTTGAATATGGGGTGCGGTCGTACGCTCAGGGTGACCAGCGCATCCCCGGCCGGCCCGCCGCCAATTCCCGGGCCACCTTTCCCGCGGAGACGAATGGTCTGCCCATCTGCCGTACCTTCGGGAATCTTGACATCAAGTGTACTGCCGTCCGGAAGCGTAATGCGGGTTTTGGCGCCTTTTACGGCATCCATAAAGGGGACTTCGAGTGAATAGCGCATGTCATGGCCGCGCGCTTTGAAAGATCGGGCGCCGCCACCGAAACCCTGCGTACCAGCGGCCCCAGCCCTCTGGCGCAGAATGTCAGCAAAAATATCCGATGTATCGAAGCCCTCAAACCCCTCGAAGCCCCGGCCTGACTGGTAGGGGTTCCCCGAGGATTCCGCATAGTCCCGATAAAAGTGCCGCTCAGGGCGTTCCTGGCCCGAGGCATCAATTTCACCGCGATCAAACCGCGCCCGCGTCTCGGGATCTTTCAGCAGATCATAGGCGGCAGATGCAGCTTTGAAGCGAGCCTCGGCATTCTTGTCATCCGGATTCAGATCCGGGTGGCTCGTCTTCGCGATCTTGCGATAGGCCTTTTTGATTTCGGCATCTGTGGCGGTCTTTTTGACGCCTAGTGCCTCATATGGATCTTTGCTCATTTATGCCTCTGACAAACCGGTTGCTCACCGGATATAGCTAGCGAAATACTGATTTCAACACAATGAGGCTGTTCAGGTATATTTTTGTTCAGCAGTTGACGTACCTGTCGAGGAGCAGGAATAATCCAAAAGCTAAAAGCCCAGCGGGAGACAGGCAATGACGTATATAATGGCGATAGATCAGGGAACGACATCTTCGCGGGCGATCTTGTTTGATGAAGAATTGTCAGTCGTCGCTCAGGCACAACAGGAATTTGCACAGCATTTTCCGGAATCCGGATGGGTGGAACATGTTCCGGAAGACCTGTGGCAGACAGTCGTTGGTTCCTGCAACCGGGTTATGTCCAAGGTTGCCGCCAAACCTGCCGAGATTGCGGCGATCGGTATCACAAATCAACGCGAAACGACCCTGCTTTGGGACAGGACAACGGGGAAACCGGTTTATAATGCGATTGTCTGGCAGGACCGGCGCACCGCCGACTATTGCACCCGTCTGAAAGATGCCGGACACGAAGCCGAAATCACCGAAAAAACCGGGCTTTTGCTGGATCCGTATTTTTCCGGAACCAAACTGAAATGGCTTCTGGATAACGTAGAAGGCGCGCGGGCGCGGGCAGAGAAAGGCGACCTGCTGTTTGGGACGGTTGATTGCTATCTGATATGGCGTTTGACCGGTGGGAAAGTTCACGCAACCGACGCAACCAATGCTGCACGCACTTTGCTCTATAATATCCGCAAAGGGCAATGGGACCAGGAGATTTGCAGGCTATTGGATATTCCCATACGTATTCTGCCCGAGGTGCGTGATTGCAATGCAGAGTTTGGTGCTACTTCCGTTGATCTGTTTGGAGTGCCGATTCCGATCAGGGGTGTTGCCGGTGACCAGCAGGCGGCAACAGTCGGGCAGGCGTGCTTTCAGCCGGGTATGATGAAATCCACCTATGGAACCGGTTGTTTTGCGTTGCTCAATACCGGTGAAACACTTGTGCGTAGCCAAAGCCGCTTGCTCGGGACAATTGCCTATCAATTTGACGGTAAAGTCACCTATGCGTTGGAAGGGTCTATTTTCATTGCCGGTGCGGCTGTGCAATGGTTGCGCGACGGGTTGAAGATAATTGATGATGCCGGTCAAACCCAGGACTTGGCGAAGAATGCGGATGCTGGCCAGAATGTCGTTCTGGTTCCAGCCTTTACCGGGCTGGGAGCGCCATATTGGAATGCAGAATGCCGGGGAGCTATCTTTGGTCTGACCCGCAATACCGGGCGCAATGAAATTGCCCGCGCGGCATTGGAAAGCGTTGGATACCAGACGCGTGATCTGATTGAAGCAATGCGCGCTGATTGGCCCGCTGACGGCTTGGGGCATGTCTTGCGGGTTGATGGCGGTATGACGGCCAGCGACTGGACAATGCAATTTCTTGCAGACATTCTGGATGCTCAGGTGGATCGCCCGCAGATTCTGGAAACCACGGCCTTGGGTGTTGCCTGGATTGCCGGTATGAATTCCGGAATTTACCCACAACAGGATGAGTTTGCAAAAACCTGGGCGCTGGACCGGCGTTTTATGCCCAGGATGGATGAAAGAACCCGAGTCGAAAAATATGCAGCTTGGAAAAGAGCTGTTGCCGGAACACAGCTTTTCTGAGTTCCGGCCATCGGGGGCAGCCCTGCAACACAGTATTTTGTTTGAACTCCCTCTCTTGTTTGTGACGAGGCGGGGCTTTACATGCCAATTCATGAAGTTCTGGATTCCGTTTCTTAAGCCGTCGCCCAAAGTGGCCGTTATACGCCTGCAGGGTGTCATTTCCGCTGCGGGGCGCGGCAGTCTGACGGACGCCAGTCTGGCACCGGTGATTGAACGGGCATTCCGCAGGCGAAGACCCGCTGCTGTGGCGCTGCTTGTGAATTCTCCGGGGGGATCGCCGGTTCAGTCATCTCTGATTGCAGCACGTATTCGCCGACTGGCGCAGGAAAAGAATATTCCGGTCTATGCATTTGTCGAAGATGTCGCAGCCTCTGGCGGATACTGGCTGGCCACCGCTGCAGAAGAAATATGGGTTGATGATAGTTCGATCGTTGGGTCAATCGGGGTAATATCAGCGGGTTTCGGTCTGCACGAATTTATCAGCCGGCACGGGATCGAGCGGCGCCTTTACACCGCCGGAAAGTCCAAATCCATGTTGGATCCGTTTCAGGCAGAAAAGCCGGCAGATGTGAAAAGACTGAAACGCCTGCTGGAGCAAATACATTCTAATTTTATTACCCAGGTCAAGGAACGCCGGGGGAATGCGCTTGCTGATGATCCATCCCTTTTTACCGGAGAGATTTGGATTGGAAGTTCAGCGATTGATGTGGGGCTGGCCGATGGGGTTGGTCATCTGGTACCCCGTATGAAAGAAGTTTTTGGCGACAAGGTGCGGTTTTTGCGCTACGGCCCCAAATCCACGCTGCTGCAACGCCTGGCAGCAAAAATGCTCGGTGGTGGGCTGGAGTATCTGGAAGAGCGCGCTGAATTTGCCCGGTTTGGTTTGTAAATGATGGTTAAGGTTGTCACATTTTTTCTGATAGGAATCGTGGTTTTGGCGGTGTTTGGCCGCCTGCGGTTTCCGGGGCAGGCTAAATTGGCCTCCAAAAAATGTCCCTCTTGCGGACGGTATCGCATCGGCAGCGGGCCTTGCCCTTGCCGCAAAGGGAAAAAGGGCTAGCGCATGGATTGGCTGTATGCGGGTCTTGGCCTGGTTATTCTGTTGCTGGCGGGCGATGCGCTGGTACGCGGCGCTGTAAACCTGAGCCTGCGGCTGGGCATTCCAGCGCTGATTGTCAGTCTGACCATCGTTGCTTTTGGTACATCCGCACCCGAATTGCTGATTTCCATTCAAGCGGTTCTGGATGGCGTCCCCGGGCTTGCATTGGGGAATGTCGTCGGTTCAAACACAGCCAATATTCTGTTGGTCCTAGGTATTCCGGCCATGTTGTTTGGTTTTAATACCAGCCAGTGCCGAACGCGAAAATCATACCTTTTCATGATCTTCTCGACATTTCTGTTCATTGCCGTTAGCTATCTTGGCCCGATCACATGGGTGCACGGTATGATCCTTCTGGCTGCGTTGGGGCTTGTGCTTTCCGATAACTTTTTGGATGCCCGCGCCGATCGCCGCAACCAAAAGGGCTGCAATCGGGTTTGCGAAACGGATGTCAACATTGAGCTGCAGGATGACGAAATTGATATCGACATTGATCTGGAGGGCGTCGACAAAGACATGCCCTGGTGGCAGATCGGGGTTTTTACGCTTTTAGGCTTGGTGGGGCTTCCTCTGGGCGCGGATCTGCTGGTGGAAGGCGCCACGCATATTGCGCGCAGCTATGGTGTGGACGACACGGTTATCGGATTGACACTGGTTGCGGTGGGTACGTCTCTGCCGGAGTTGGCAACAACGGTCATGGCCGCAAGGCAGAAGCATGCAGATGTTGCGTTGGGAAACGTGATCGGCTCGAATATGTTCAACCTGCTGGCGATCATTGGAATTGCGAGTTTCTTTGGTGATATTCCGGTTGCAGAAAGCATGCTGCGTTTTGATTTATGGGTAATGCTGGGTGCATCTTTGCTGATTGCGCCAATTGTATTCATGCATTGGAACATAAACAAGACTTGGGGGCTGGTCCTGACGGCGGCATATGGCCTGTATGTTTATGTGGTTCTGACATGAATAAACCGGCCCGAAAACGAGCACTTGTAACCGGGGCAGCCAAGCGCCTGGGCCGAGCAATGGCCCTGCATCTTGGCAGAAGTGGTTATGACGTGGCTGTACACTACCGGTCTTCTGGGAAAGAGGCGTTGGAGGTGGTAGATCAGATCCTGTCCGAAGGTCAAAAGGCAGTATCCCTTCAGGCAGATTTTCTGGACGATGCTGAAACGGAAAGCATGGTTTCGCGTGCTGTTGCAAGTCTGGGTGGCCCGCTAACCTGTCTAGTCAACAATGCATCTGTATTTGAGTATGACACGCTGGAAACCGCAACGCGTGAAACTTGGGACAGGCATTTTGAATCAAATCTGCGTGCCCCCTTTGTCTTGATGCAGCATTTTGCCGCCCAGGCACCCGTACCTCTGAGCGACACGGACAGGGAAAAACGGGCACAGGCGCTGGTTGTCAATATGCTGGATCAGCGTATTCGCAAAATCACGCCGCAATTCATGAGTTACTCACTGGCAAAGCACGGCCTGTGGGCACTGACAAGGATGGGGGCGCAGGCGTTGGCTCCGAAAGTGCGCGTCAATGCCATTGCGCCGGGCACCACACTTCCCGCTGCCCGTCAATCTCAGGAACACTTCTCACGCCAGCGCAGCGCATCCCTTCTTGGGCGTGGTGCAAGCCCGGAAGATATTTGTGCCGCTCTTTCATATTTGTTGGATGCGCCCTCGGTAACCGGGCAAGCTATTTGTGTTGATGGTGGGCAGCATCTGGCCTGGCGGACTCAGGATATTCTTGGATTTGAAGGAGGTTGATAGGCCGTTTTTGCACGGATCGAACCCAACTTGTACACGCTCCAGACCGGACGTCACAAACATGTTATAATTTCCTTAATGATTTCAAATGCTTGTCTGTGAATATATTTTTTTCCTTTTATATCAGGCGGTTAAAGTTATGCCTAAAAATTAGGCAAACCGAGGAGGTTCCCAGAAACAAAGGGAAAAACAAATATAGGATAAAGTTGCCAACAAAGTTATCCACAGAAACAGTGGACATGTTTTCTCTTGCTCAAGGCGCGATAAGATTGCAGCAGGGGAGAGAATCAGAACAGACCGAGAAAAATGGGCGAAACTCCTGATCACGATTGTAATAAAACCACAGCAGGCAAACCGGACCATGCACCGTTCGTCGGCCATAAGGTTATTCAGAAGTATCTGAAAACACTGGACCTGAGTCCCGGCGTTTATCGAATGCTCGATGCACAAGGCCGGGTATTATATGTTGGTAAGGCTCGAAACCTCAGGCGCCGGGTCTCAAGCTATGCGCGACCGACCGGCCACAGCGACAGAATCGCAAAAATGGTCAGTGAAACAGCTTCAATGATGTTTCTGACCACCAAAACAGAAACAGAGGCGCTGTTGCTTGAACAGAACCTGATCAAGCAATTGAAACCCCACTACAATGTGTTGCTGCGCGATGACAAAAGCTTTCCTTATATTTTGTTGGCAAAAGAACATCCCTTTGCGCAAATTCGCAAACACCGCGGGCGCCGCAAAGGCAAAGGAAGTTATTTTGGCCCTTTTGCCAGTGCCGGGGCCGTAAACCGTACCCTCAACCAATTGCAAAAGGTGTTTTTGTTGCGGAACTGTTCAGATTCCGTGTTCAATGGCCGAACGCGGCCCTGCCTGTTGTATCAGATCAAGCGCTGTTCCGGGCCTTGTGTCGGAAAGATATCCCAAGAGGATTATGCGGCGCTGGTGCAGGATGCCGAACAGTTTCTGCAGGGTAAAACCCGGGGCGTGCAAGAGGCCTTGGCACGCCAGATGGCACAGGCATCCGAGGCGCTTGAGTTTGAGCGCGCGGCAGTGATGCGGGACCGGATTAACGCCCTGACCCAAGTTCAGTCAGCACAGGGTATCAACCCGCGCGTAACCCGGGAAGCCGATGTCATCGCCCTGCATATGGAAGGCGGGCAGGCTTGCGTTCAGGTTTTCTTCATTCGGGCCCACCAGAACTGGGGCAATCGGGATTTTTACCCACGTACTGGCGCGGGGGCAGGTGAGAGCGAGATACTCGAAGCTTTCATAGGGCAGTTTTACGCCAACAAAACACCAGCTCGGTTATTGTTGCTGTCGCACCCGATTGAAAACCCGGATCTGATGCAGGAAGCGCTTAGCCAGAAGGCGGACCGCAAGGTGGCTCTGGTTGTCCCGAAACGTGGTGAAAAAGCAGAACTTGTGGAAAATGCTGAACGTAATGCGCGTGAATCTCTGGCGCGGCGAATGGCGGAAAGTGCAAGTCAGGCTCGGCTCTTGGCAGGTCTGGCAACGGCCTTTGGTCTTGAACGCCCCCCGGACAGGATTGAAGTTTATGATAATAGTCATATTCAGGGGGCGCATGCCGTGGGTGCAATGATTGTTGCCGGACCGGATGGTTTCATGAAGAGCCAGTACCGGAAATTCAATATCAAGGATACAGCTCTGGTTCCGGGCGATGATTTTGGCATGATGAAAGAGGTCCTTTCACGCCGCTTCAAAAGACTGCAGAAAGAAGATCCGGATCGTCAGGGCGGGAACTGGCCCGATCTGCTGCTTATTGATGGTGGGGCAGGACAGGTCAGCGCGGTACATTCCGTACTGTGTGAACTGGGCGTTTCCGATGTTCCGGTGATCGGCGTGGCAAAAGGGCTTGACCGGGACGCGGGTAAGGAAGAGTTTCATCGTATGGGGGCTCGTCCGTTTGCCCTGCGACACAATGATCCTGTGCTTTATTTTATCCAGCGTTTGCGCGACGAGGCTCACCGTTTTGCGATTGGCACACATCGTGCCAAACGCAGCAAATCTATCAGTGCGACACCCTTGGATGAAGTTCCCGGAGTAGGTGCTGCGCGCAAACGGGCGCTTCTGACCCATTTCGGCAGTGCAACGGCTGTCAGTCGTGCCGGTCTGTCCGATCTGAAAGCAGTCGAAGGAATTTCGGGCAAACTGGCACAGCAACTCTATGACTTCTTCCATGAGCGCAGCTAAGAGGTTAGAGGTGAACCCATGACATGGAATCTGCCAAATATCCTGACTGTATTACGCCTGTTCGCAGCTCCCGGCGTGGCAGTGATGTTTCTTTACTTTGCACGCCCGCTGGCGGATTGGTTTGCATTGCTTTTGTTTGTCGGCGCCTCGCTCACGGACTTTCTGGATGGTTATCTGGCGCGTGCCTGGAAGCAGGAAAGCAAATTTGGCGCAATGCTGGACCCGATTGCAGACAAAGCCATGGTAATGATTGCGCTTCTGGTCATAACAGCGGTTTCGGGGATGAATCCCTGGGTGCTATTGCCGGCTGTCCTGATTGTCTTTCGAGAAGTTTTTGTTTCCGGGCTGCGCGAGTTTCTGGGCGACAAGGCGCATATGCTGAAGGTTACGAAACTGGCAAAATGGAAAACGACAGTGCAGATGATCGCACTTGCAGTATTGTTCTCTACCGGGTTGTTTGAGCATTACTTCGGTATGCAGAGCTTTGGCATGGATAACCAGACCATTCTCGACATTCTCAATGGCACCAGCGAAGACCCGCTGGGCTTGAAATGGAAGTATCAGGGAATGATCTGGACGCTCTACAGTGGTATCGTTCTGTTGTGGGGGGCGGCCATACTGACACTTTTGACCGGGTTGGATTATTTCATAAAGGCACTGCCTTTCCTGAAAGACGAGGATACACAATGATTGACGTGCTCTATTTCGCCTGGGTTCGGGAACGAATTGGATTGCCACGTGAAAAGGTTGAAACCAACGCTGAAACAGTGGTTGATCTGGTCGAAGAACTGAAGGCCCGGGAAGAACGGTACGCAGCGGCATTTGCCGACATTTCAGCATTGCGGGTAGCGGTGGACCAGGAATTGACTGATTTTTCGGCCCCCTTGAAAGGCGCGCGCGAAATTGCCTTTTTTCCACCTATGACAGGGGGTTAGCTTGGCCGTACGTATTCAGGAACAAAGCTTTGATCTGGGGGCGGAGATCGAGAAATTTGCGGCTGGACGCAGAGATGCAGGTGCGATTGTCAGCTTTACAGGTGTGGTAAGGGATGATGCTGACGGGCAACTGGACCGGATGGAAATAGAGCATTACCCCGGCATGACCGAGCGGGCGATTGCGGCGATCGAAGCCGAGGCCGTTTCGCGCTGGAATCTGACTGAGGCCCTTGTCATCCATCGGTACGGGGTTTTACGCCCCGGAGAGCGGATCATGATGGTTGCTACGGCGTCACGCCACCGGATGGATGCGTTTGCCGCTGCCGAATTTCTGATGGATTACCTGAAATCCCGGGCGCCATTCTGGAAAAAAGAGTTCACCAAAGATGGGGCCGAATGGGTTGCTGCCAAAGAGGAAGACGAAGCGGCCCTGTCACGCTGGTAGTCCGAAAACTCAGTTGTTTGCGCTTGTGCGCTCAATATATGCCCGCAGTTCCTCGGCCTCTTGCCGTGCATCGCGCAACCCGTCCATGGCTGCGCCAAGTTCCGCCTCGGTCTGGTGCAACTGGTTGGTCATTTCCGCTTCGCGTTGTTGCAGGTAGGTGATCGCCTGATCGCGGGTTTCTTCGGCTTCATGCAGGGCTTGCGCCATTTTATCCAATTCCCCGAGGTCAGCCTGTGAAACACGGGTAAACCGATGTACCAGCCAATGCGCAAACCAGCCAAAGGCAAATGCCACGAACAGAATAACGGCGATGGCAATAATAAATTCAGTTCTGTTCATGTTGTGCCTCTGCAGGTTTTTCGTGTGTGTCTGCTTGCGGGGAGTTGCCGGCAGTGCTTGCCGCATCTTCCACGGCTTCCAGCGTTGTTTGTGTTTCCACGGGTTTTTCCGGAACGACCAGTTTGAATTCAATCCGCCTGTTGGCCTCGCGGCCTTGCTCAGTCTTGTTATCGGCAATTGGCTGGCTTTCACCATAGCCTTTTGCCTCAAGCCCCGAGGTAAGTACCCGCCGTGCCATGAGCGCGGTCAAAACGGCCTCGGCCCGGGCCTGGGACAGCGACTGGTTCATTTCCTCGCGCCCCTGACTGTCGGTATGGCCTCCGATTTCCATTTTAACATTTTCACAGTTTTTCAGCAGGGCGGCAATTCTGTCGAGCGTTTTGTTGGCACTGGGTTCAATTGTCGAGGAACTGGGCGAGAACGTAATTTTATTTGCGGCCAGAACCGCATTGATCGATTTCACACATTCTTCCGGTGTAGGAAGGTTTGCAACCGGATCCAGCCGCTTTTGATATGTAATGTCGATTTTGAAGTTTGCCCCGTTGCCCAGTTTTTCCGACAGAATGCGCGATACAGTGGCCTTGGCCTCCGGATCACCTGTGGTTCCGCGAAGCTCGACAAAGGCCGGCTGTACAACGACGCTGCCATTGTTCATCAAGCTGAGTGATTCAAGGGCGGCCAGCACCCGGACAGACCAACCGTCCGGCAGGTTATCATCCAGCCTTGTGGCACTGGCGACATTTTTCATGCCAAATCTTGCGCGGGCAAAACTGTTGACGGCGGCGCGCAGGCGATCATCCGTGAGGCGTCCACGCAGTTGCACTTGTCCTTCCGGGCTGCGTGTGGCTACAAATTCAGGCGGGCCGTCGCTTGTGTCTTTGCCGGTGCCGTTGATCTTGACAGGTTCAGGCAGGACAGCGTGCAAAGAGAAAACTTTGGGCAAATCCGCTTCCAGTTGGCCAGTAACGCGATCAAAGGTTTTCTGAGGCACACTATCCAATGCGACAAGGCTGACATCGGCGTCCGAGAAGGTCAGACTACCACCACCAAGCTCTTTGAGAGCCTTGATGGCGGTTGCAACGGCCTCGCCCCAATTTGGCGAGGGAACACCCAGCCCAATCGTGCAATTGCTGCCGGTGTCAACGCCTGCCGCCTTTGCCGCCTCCAGTATTTTTTGCTTTGAGACCTCGCTGTCAGCCGCACAGGCATCAAATCTTGCGCCCTGATCATCGATCAGGAACCGAAGGGTGAACGGTGTGATGACAGGGCGCGGCGCGGAAACCTGCATGTCAACTTTCAGGCCCTCCGGAGCCTTGCGCGCCAGCGTTTCTTCAATCTGCCGGCGCTGGGTCGTGCTTTCGGAAATCGCGGTAATTGCCACGTGATTTGCCGCGATGGAAATTTTTGACTTTGGCAGGCGTCGCAGGGCTTCCATGCCGAAATCAAGGGCTGATTTCCAGCCTTTCGGCGCCGGAAAATCAGCAGTGTCGAGCATATCTGTAACTTTGGCCCCCTGTGCGAGTTCCGAAATTTCCGTTGCAACGGCCTCACGGTCTGTCGAAGCAGGGACCAGACCAATCAGGGAAATCCCGTCGTTGTTGCGCAGGATTTCTATCGAAAAGGTTGGAGGGGCAATGGAGGCGGCATCGGCGACTTCAATGTTATCAATGACGCGGGCGGCATCCACGACCGAACGTGCGGCACTTAGCGCATGAAATCGGCTGGCTTCCGAAAGCGCCGTGCCGGTCAAGGAAACCTGCAATCCGTCAACATCCACTTTGGCCCAGTCATCCCCGCTGATGATCAACGCCGTTTTCACAGCACTTTTCGAGCGGTCCTCAATCACATTGGCTGAAAAACTGGCCACCAGAACGCTGGCGGCTGCTGCAATCACGAAGACTGCCACCGGAAGAATGATGGTTGATAGGCGCATTTATGTCGCGTTCCCTGAATTTCCCCTGCCCTGTTTATGCGTTCCGCTTTCCGGGTTCAATCACAGCAGCAGGGCAATGGCGAAAAATAGCGCAGGCAGTAACCCGGCGTTGCGGTTGGAACGGAAAAGTCTGAGGCATATTTCGGAATTGTTGGTTTCAAGCACCCGCAATTGCCAGGCGAGGTGCCATCCAAACGCCCATGGCCCGCCAAGTGAGACCAGTAAAACCGTTATGTCAACGCCGGGTGGAACCAGGGCAAGCAATACTGAAAGCGCCATCAAAAGAACCGATAGCACAAGGAAAAGACGCAGCCATCGCTTTGTGTTGTCACCAAACAGCCGGGCAGTGGACTTGATGCCGATCAGTGCGTCGTCTTCCTTGTCCTGATGGGCGTAGATGGTATCATAGAACAGGGTCCAGCTTATCCCTGCCAGGTAGAGCGCAATTGCTGGCCACTGCAGTTTTCCGGTATGCGCTGTCCATGCCAGTAAGGCCCCCCAGTTGAAAGCAATGCCCAGAAATACCTGTGGCCACCATGTGAACCGCTTTGCAAAGGGGTAAATCAATACAGGGATTAATGAGACCATGCCCAGAATGATTGTATTCAGGTTGAATGTCAGCAGAATGGCAAAGGCCATCAGGGCCTGAGTTGCCATCCAGAACACGGCCTGCCTGACCTTGACCTGCCCGGAAGGAATCGGTCGGCTTCGGGTGCGGCTGACTTGTGCGTCGAGCTTGCGATCCGTGATGTCATTCCAGGTACAGCCGGCCCCGCGCATCAGCCAAGCCCCCATTGCGCAACCCACGATGATCCACAGGTCAAATATACGAAAATCCTGCCCGGAAAGGGCTGCCAGAAGAACGGCCCACCAGCAGGGCAGCAATAACAACCAGGTGCCAATCGGCCGGTCGGCCCGTGACAGACGCAGATACGGGCGGGCCCATTCCGGCGCAACTGTATCGACCCAGTTGCCCTTGACTGCATCGGAAACCTGCCCATCCGGGTCTGGAAGTTCGGGATTCGTGGGCATATGGTTTCCCTCATGAGAAAAGCAAAGATCAGACTCTATGTAGAACAGCCATTGGCAGATGGGCAATCGCTTACCCTTTCACGCGATCAGGCGCACTATCTTTTTGGCGTGATGCGACAGCGTGTCGGCGGGCAGATTCTGGTGTTTAATGGCCGGGATGGCGAGTATCTTGCCGAGATTGTCGAGGCCGGCAAACGCAGTGGAGTTCTTTATTGCAGGCAACAGACGCGGGTGTTGCAAATGCCCCCGGACCTGTGGCTTTTGTTTGCGCCGATCAAAAAGGTGCGTACTGATTTTATCGTGGAAAAGGCGGCAGAGCTGGGGGTGGCGCGCATATTTCCGGTGCAAACCCGTTTCACAAATTCAGATCGGGTGCGCCAGGACCGTCTTCAGGCGCATGTCATTGAGGCGACGGAACAATGTGGCGGTACATTCGTGCCACCAGTTGAAGACTTGCAACCGCTGGACAAACTGTTGGAAAAATGGCCACAGGATCGCCAGGTGGTGTTTTGTGATGAATCTCTCGTCGGGTGCAAAGCCAACCTGATTGCAACAAGCGACATACAGAAATGGGCCATTCTCGTAGGGCCAGAAGGCGGGTTTTCCGACGAAGAGCGGAAGCGCCTTGCACATTTGCCCTATGTCACGACGATCAGCCTGGGGCCGCGCATCTTGCGGGCTGATACGGCGGCTGTCGCCGCCTTGGCGCTTTGGCATAGCACGTTAGGGGACTGGTGATGGGATTTTTGCGCCCCGAGGCGCGAGCAACTCTCTGGCAATGGCGCGAAACACTGATCGGACTTTCAATTGTGTCGCTCGGTCTGTGGATTTCCTGGCGATCATTCGGGTTCGTGCTGTGGTTCGGTTTGGCGGTTGCTTTTGTTGGTCTGGCACTGGCCTGGGCCGGGTTGCAACGGGCACGGTTCCGCATCGGGTCGGGTGGCGAAGGTGTCGTGCAGATTGACGAGCGGGAGATAACCTATTTCGGCCCGTATCACGGTGGGGCTGTGTCGCTTGATGGTCTGAAGCGTCTTGAACTTGGGCTGGGCGTGGACAAAGTCATTTACTGGAAGCTTGTAGCTGATACAGGCCCGCCGCTGCGGATACCGGTTACGGCAGAAGGAGCGGATGCATTGTTTGATGCCTTTGCAGCCTTGCCGGGGCTTGCGGTAGAACCGATGCTGGCCGCGCTTCAGTCGCCGCTGGATCACCCTGTTGTGATCTGGCAGAAACCACACCTAAAGCTGTATTGACAACTTTGAATTTTCCCGCCACCTGTTGGGGCCACGGCTGAAAAAACGCGCGAACAGATCGGAGCATTGTCCATGTCTATCCCCCAATCCGGCGGCGGTCTTATCGAACATGATGGCCAATTGGCTGAGTATCTGGAAGCGGGCTGCAAGCCCAAGTCGGATTGGCGTATAGGCACAGAGCATGAAAAATTCGGCTATTGCCAAGATACGCTGAAACCGCTGCCTTATGATGGGCCGCGTTCTATCAAGGCTATGCTGGAGGGTTTGCGCGATACATACGGCTGGATAACAATCGAGGAAGGTGGAAACATCATCGGTCTGGAAAAAGACGGTGGAAATATCAGCCTGGAGCCGGGTGGTCAGTTGGAACTGTCCGGTGCACCTCTTGAGACTATTCATGACACTTGTGACGAGGTAAACGAACACCTGCGTGAAGTGCATACTGTGGCTGACAAGATGGGTGCCCGTTTCATTGGTCTGGGGGCAGCACCGATCTGGACGCATGAGGATATGCCGCAAATGCCAAAAGGGCGCTACAAACTGATGACCGGCTATATGGATAAGGTTGGCACACATGGCACCCAGATGATGTATCGCACCTGTACTGTACAGGTTAACCTCGATTTCGGCTCCGAAGCCGATATGGTGAAAAAGCTGCGTGTCGCACTAGCATTGCAGCCGGTGGCCACAGCGCTTTTTGCAAATTCCCCATTCTTTGAGGGCAAGCCAACAGGTTTCAAAAGCTGGCGTTCCCGCATCTGGCGAGATTTGGATGCTGCCCGAACTGGCATGCTCCCCTTTGTGTTTGAGGATGGGTTTGGGTTTCAACGCTATGTTGATTACGCGTTGGATGTGCCGATGTATTTTGTTTACCGAAACGGAGAATACATTGATGCGCTGGGGATGAGTTTCCGGGATTTTCTACGTGGAGAGCTTCCGGCTCTGCCCGGAGAAAAACCGACGCTGTCTGATTGGGCTGATCATCTGACGACGATTTTCCCTGAGGCGCGGATCAAGCAATATATGGAAATGCGTGGAGCGGACGGAGGCCCTTGGCGACGGCTCTGCGCTTTGCCTGCCCTGTGGACCGGATTGATGTATGACGAAACGGCATTGGATGCCGCTTGGGATCTGGCAAAAAAATGGGATGCCGAGACACGTCAGGAATGGCGTGTGGCCGCTGGCAAGGATGCACTGGATGCCAAAGTGCGCGGCATGCGCATGCAGGATCTTGCGGGTGAAGTGCTGGATATAGCCGAAGCCGGACTAAAAGCACGGGCCCGGCCAGGTGTTGGTGGCATGGTGCCGGATGAACGCCATTTCCTGAACGCCCTGAAAGATAGTGTTGAGAGCGGAATCACTCCTGCGGACGAGCTATTGGCCAAGTATCATGGCGAATGGAACGGTGATCTGACCCGCATATATGACGAATACAGTTACTGACCACAGAACCCTGTTTGCCACGAAGCCTAAAGGATCATGAGCAGTTTTGTTAGCGCAGGTTCTGTTCGCGCGATTTTCGCAGTGATCGCACATCCGGAATGTCACTACGGGAATACCCCTGATCATTATCGTCATCATGGAACTGGCCGGAGCTGTCCAATGGGTCAGGACCAAAGCGGTTGGGGCCAGGGGTGCCTTTTGACGCAAACCAGACGATCAGCAGGATAATACCGATTAGCGGGACAAGCGCGATCCAGTACCACCAGCCGGATCTATCGACATCATGTAGGCGCCGAACTGCAACGGAGATACTTGGTAGGAAGGTTGCTAGCCCAAAGAGGCCCGAAAACACCGGCGTATTGGTATAGGCTTCGAAACCGTCTGGTGTGGTCACCACCGTTCCAAACATGAATGAGTCCAGAAACGACAAAGCTAGGTTTCCAATGAAAACAAAAAGCGCAAACCACCAATACTCTGAACGCGGAGCACGGCCTGAAAAGGTTACGTATTTTTTGAAGCAGGATTTAATGGCTTCTCCGAAAGTCATGGTGAGTCCCTTTTTGTCTGCGTTTGTGGCATGAAAACTGGTCTGTACACCGCCTCCAAATGCCGTTTTTCAGATGAAGACAGGGCATTTTACCCAGGTCAACAGGGTGTTTGTGGAATAGTTGAACTGTGGCGGATGAAATACAACCATAGAGAAGGGCGCAGCCGTCTGGTATCAAAGAGGTCCGTAAAGCCGTTCGGCCTGTGCAAACGATAGCAAACGGCGTGAACGAATATCCCAAAGCTGAAGTGACACGCAGGACAGGCTTTCGCGAATGGTCAGACGTTGCGCCTGCGCAAGAACCGGGTTGTCCTGCAGGACTTCGGTCAGCCGGTAGAAAGGAATGCGGCTATAGAGGTGATGTACGTGGTGAATGCCGATATTGGCGGTCAGCCATTGCAGAATACGCGGCATTACATAGTGCGAACTGCCCAGCAAGGCCGCATCATGTAATTCCCAATCGTGTGCTTCATCCCATTGGGTTTCTTCAAACTGATGTTGAACAAAGAACAACCAGATTCCGATTGTGGCACCAACAATGCTGGTCGGTAAGAAAATAATCAGTAAGGGCATCCAGCCACCGAAGTAAATGATCGTTGCCAGCACGATGGCCAGCGCCAGATTTGTACCCATCGCGCTCACCCAGTATTTTGCACCGGAACGCATCATGCCAAAGGGCAACCTGTTGGTGAGCAGGAAAATATAAGATGGCCCCAGGCCAAACAAAACCAAAGGATGCCGATAAATTCTGTATTGAACACGCCCAAGCCAATTGCGGTTGCGGTATTCATCGACTGTGATCGTGTCGATATCACCCAGTCCGCGCTTATCCAGATTCCCGGCAGTGGAATGATGAATTGAATGCGCGCGTTTCCATACATCATAGGGGGTCAGAGTCAGAACTCCTAAAACCCTTCCAACCCAATCGCCTACGTGTCGGTTCAGAAAGAACGCACTATGGCCGCAGTCGTGTTGGATTGCAAAGAGGCGAACGACGAAAACACCGTTCAGCGCCGCAATAGCCATAGCCAGCCATGGGCTGAAGGAAAGTGTCCACCACGCAATGGCCCAAAGTGATAAAAAAGGAATGGCGGTCACAGCGATTTCAAAGAGACTCCGTGACAGATTTGGCGTGCGATAGTTTGCAAGTATTCGGCACCAGTCCCGGGAAGTCTTTACAGTTTCGTCTTGTGTGCGGTTGGTATTCTGAGAATGCATTCATTTGCCTGTAGTATTTATTCGTGGTGTATTTTCTGCCCGAAAGCTGTGCACTTGCATAAACTGATTATCGGATAGTACCAGTAGTAAGCTTGTGTGATCGTGCATTATCAGAGGCAAATCATTCTTTTTGGCCAATTTTTGGCTCGGTTCCCGCTTCCAGCCGTTTGATGTTTTCAAGATGCCGCCAATAGATCAGGAGCGTCAGCGCCACGCCTATAAAAAATGTTTCGCCATGGGCGAATACAAACATCCAGATTGTGCTCCCTCCGGCCGAGGCCAATGCGGCGAGTGAAGACCAGCGAAGCGTTACCGCAAAGAAAAGCCAAGTGGCACAACAGGCGACTCCGACCGGCCAGTAGAGCGCAAGCATGATCCCCAAAAATGTGGCGACCCCTTTCCCGCCGCGAAATCCAAGCCAGATCGGGAACAGATGGCCCAGAAAGGCACAGAACCCTGCGATTTGCGCTGCATCCTCACCCCAGGCAAAACGGGCTATCAGCACCGCAGCGGCACCTTTTCCGGCATCGAAAATAACTGTAAGCAATGCCGCCAGTTTACTGCCGGTCCGCAAAACATTTGTTGCGCCGATGTTGCCCGATCCGATTTCGCGCAGATTTCCCAGGTTCATCCAGCGCGCAATTATCAAACCCGACGGGATCGATCCAAGCAGATAGCCGATTGCGATCGCCGCCAGCACTGCCGGCGTTGATGATACGAGTTCGGGCATTAACTCTCTCCTCCGAATATCTGTTTGCCGCCCACAAATGTTGCCAGCACCTTGCCTTGCATCCGCTGCCCGTCAAAGGGGGTATTTTTTGATTTGGAGTGTAATTGGAAACGATTCAGTACAAATGGGACGTTTGTGTCGAAAAGCACAAGATCTGCCGGAGCCCCAACGCACAGCCGTCCAGAATCAAGGCCCAACCTTCTGGCCGGGTTGTACGCCAGGGCGCGAAACAACGTGGGCAGATCAATGGCACCTGCATGATAAAGGCGCAACGCAGCCGGTAGCAGGGTTTCCAGCCCAACCGCACCGGATGCCGCTTCTTCGAACGGCAGGCGTTTGCTTTCCTCGTCTTGCGGGGTGTGGAACGAACCGATCATGTCAATCAATCCGGAGGCGACAGCCTCGACCATAGCCAACCGGTCATCCTCGCTGCGCAGGGGCGGCTTCAGTTTGAAGAATGTGCGGTAATCACCCACGTCGAGTTCATTCAGTGTCAAATGATGAATGTTTACGCCGGCCGTCACATCCAGACCGTTCTGTTTGGCGCGTTCCAGCGCGGGCAGGGCTGCTGCGGTTGACAGGGCGTCGGCGTGATAACAGGCGCCGGTCATCTCGACCAGAGACAGGTCGCGCTCCAGTTCCAGCTTTTCGGCCATAGGGGATACGGCTGGCAGCCCGCGTAAACTGGCGAATTTTCCCGAAGTTGCCGCCGCACCTTCTGATAACAGGGGCTCCTGAGGATGCGCAATGACCAGCGCCCCCAAAGAGTGGGCATAAGTCAGGCAGCGTGTGAATACCTTTGTGTCCTGCACGACGCGATCGCAATCGGTAAAGGCCACGGCGCCGGCATCGCGTAAAAATCCGATCTCAACCATTTCACGCCCGTTTCGCCCGCGGGTAAGTGCAGCCATATGCCGGATGTTGATCGGCGCATCCTGTGCCGCGCGACGGGTCACAAACTCCAGAATCTCGGGGCTGTCGATTGCCGGTATGGTATCGGGACGCGTGACCATGGTTGTCACCCCGCCTGCAGCGGCAGCCAGTCCTGCGGTTCGGTAGCTTTCCTTGTGGCGCTCACCGGGTTCGCACACTTTGACGCCAACATCCACGATTCCCGGTGCCAGATGTTTGCCATTGCAATCAATCAGGTGAATTTGCTTTGTGCGACAAGCTTGCGAATTCACGTCAATGGTCTGGTCCAGAATTTCGGCAATTTTCCCATCCGAAATGCGAAGGCCGCCGAGGGCTTCGGTTCCGGCCTCCGGATCAATCAGGCGGGCATTGTGCAGGATGAGATTCACGCGGTTTCCTCGGTGCGATGTTGAATTTGGATGTCCCGCATCATGCGATAGACCGCTTTGCTGTCAGCAATTCGCTCAAACCCGACGTTTACAGTATAGGTGCCGTTTTTGCCGCGTTTTTCGCGCTGTGCAAAATGCACGCTCCCTGGGTTGCCTTCAATCAGTTCCAGTGGCGAGTTTTTGTTAATGGAATAGGATATCAGTTTCTTTCCAACGAACGGCAGGTCGCTCGCAATAAACGCGCGTCTGCTCGTCAATGTATACCATGAATGGCGTCTCTTGAAACTTCCCCAGTAAATCGGGATCAGGGCCAGGGAAAGACCAACGGAAAAATGTATCAGGCCAAACATCCAGAAATATCCACCGGCCTGGGCGGCCATAAGCATCCAGAACAGTGCAAACCCGGCGAAAAGCAAGCCAAAACCGAGAGTCCCGATGGTGGCTGGGGTCAAGGCAACTTTTCCATCCGGGCGCCCCTGCCAGAGAATTTTCTCGCCTTTGTCCAGTATGCCTTCCCATCCGGATGCCTGGTGTTGTTCTGCTTTCACGTTGGCCATTGTTGCCCCTGCTATTTTGCCGGCTGACGATGCTGAATGACAGCATTGTTGATGGCGTCGACAGCACTCTTTGTATCGCGCAGATATTTCAGCATGTATTTATCACCACTATTCGTAATCAGTTGTGCTGCGCTGAACAGACCTCTGGCCTTTTTGATTTGAGAAAGCGGGATTGAGCGCCCGTCAGGGCCGATCATCCGCTGATCCGTCAATAGCCAGTGCATGTTGAGTTGCTCGGACGCAACATAGAGGCCTCGAACAGCAATTGCTGCAACCGCCGCCACCGGGCCAACCCAGGGATAGGGGTTTCCCGTGGCCATCAGGAAAACGGTTGTAATGACAGAACCAAGTGCCGCCAAAATGATATGTTCGCGTATATAGGTACCGCGATCAGGTACAAATTCACGTATCAGAGTCTCGCCATCACGCAGGGTTGGAATTGTATCAAACATAGATCCCCTCCTGTTTTGATGTCCGCAGATTTCTTGCCAGCAGATCCATCGCGGCCATGCGGACCGCGACCCCCATTTCCACCTGTTCCTGAATGACGCTGCGGTTGATGTCATCGGCCAATGTGCCGTCTATCTCGACCCCGCGGTTCATCGGGCCGGGATGCATGACAATGGCATCGGCTTTGGCCCGCGCCAGTTTTTCGGCGTCCAGCCCGAAACGATGGTAGTATTCACGCTCAGAAGGGATAAAGCCGCCATCCATGCGTTCGCGTTGCAGACGCAGCATCATCACCACATCAACACCCTCCAGCCCGGCACGCATGTCATCAAACACTTCAACACCAAAGTCTGCAATACCGGCGGGCATCAGGGTGGGTGGACCGATCAGCCGGACCCGGTTTTCCATCTTCCCCAGTAGCAGAATATTCGAGCGGGCCACCCGGCTGTGGGCAATGTCGCCGCAAATAGCGACAGACAGGCGGTGCAGACGGCCCTTTGCACGCTGGATGGTCAGTGCATCCAGCAAAGCCTGCGTCGGGTGCTCATGGCGCCCGTCACCGGCGTTCAAGACGGCGCAGTTAACCTTTTCCGCCAGCAGGTTTACGGCACCAGACTGCGGATGGCGTACAACCAGAATGTCTGGATGCATGGCATTCAGTGTCAGGGCGGTATCAATCAGGCTTTCGCCTTTCTTGATCGAACTGGCTTGCATTGACATGTTCATTACGTCCGCCCCAAGCCGTTTCCCGGCAAGTTCGAAAGATGCCTGTGTGCGGGTTGAGTTCTCGAAGAACATGTTGATCTGCGTGAGGCCGATCAGGGCCTCTGAATGCTTTTGCGTTCTGCGGTTCAGGTCGACATACTGATCTGCCAGTTCCAGAACGGTGCGAATCTCTTCGGGTTTCAGGTATTCGATGCCCAAAAGATGTTTTGCTTCAAAAGTCATTCAACACCCAGTTCTGCCGGTTTCCTGCTTATAGAAAGGGGTGGGGGAATGGGCAAGTCGCATGGGCCAACAGAAGGCGGCAATATACGCAAAGGCAAACAAGAAGAGCATTTACCAAACCGGATGAGCAGAATAGGAATACGGCATGGATTCCCGCATGGATGCTCATGCTGCAAAAGCGGCACTGGAATGGCAGATCGAACTCGGCGCGACCGAGGCAATCGATGATGCGCCAAGAAATCGGTACGACCTGCCTGCAAAAGCGCCAGCGCCGAAAAAGGCTCGTCCCGTTGGCGCAGTGGCACCAGAGAATTTGCCCACTGAAAGTGATCCGGTAGCAGAGGCCGAGCAAGCAGTGGCCAACGTCCGGACTCTGGAAGAGTTGCAAGCGGCGATCGCGGCTTTTGATGCGTGTGAGTTGAAACGCGGTGCACGCAATCTGGTGTTTGCCGATGGCAATCCGCATGCGCGAGTCATGATTGTTGGCGAGGCGCCGGGCCGTGATGAAGACCGGGAAGGGCGCCCTTTTGTCGGCCGGGCCGGGCATCTGCTGGACAAGATGTTCGCTGCGATTGATCTCAGCCGCACGGCTCCCGATCCCGAGCACGCACTCTACATTACCAATATACTGCCTTGGCGTCCCCCGCAGAACCGCGATCCAAAGCCGGAAGAAATAGCCATGATGCGGCCCTTTGTCTTTCGTCATATTGATCTGGTGGGACCGGATATACTGGTGCTGATGGGAAATATCGCGTGCCAGGGTCTGCTGGGAAAGCGCGGCATTACCCGGCTGCGCGGCAAATGGCAGGAATTGGGAGGGCGACCGGTCATGCCGATGTTCCATCCGGCATATTTGTTGCGTAACCCTTCCGCGAAACGCGAAACCTGGCAGGATTTACTGGCTTTGAAAGAAAAACTTGGAGAAAGTTGATGTCACGAATTGACGAGACCATGGAGTTTATTCCAGTGCGTATTGCCGTATTGACGGTTTCGGACACACGTGGACTGGATGACGACAAATCGGGCCGGGTATTGGTAGACCGTATCTCCGCAGCCGGGCATATTCTGGCCGACCGTGCGATCGTACAGGATGAACGCGATGAGATTGCAGCGCAACTGCGCAAATGGTGTGCAAATCCCGAAGTTGATGTGATCATTTCGACAGGTGGTACCGGCCTCACCGGGCGCGATGTGACTGTTGAAGCACACCGGGATGTCTACGAAAAAGAGATCGAAGCCTTTGGTACGGTTTTTACGATGGTCTCCATGGACAAGATTGGCACCTCTGCGGTGCAGTCGCGCGCAACGGGCGGTGTGGCGCAGGGCACCTATCTGTTTGCTTTGCCAGGAAGTCCCGGCGCATGTAAGGATGCTTGGGACGAAATACTGCTTTTGCAACTGGATTACCGCCACCGACCGTGTAATTTTGTCGAAATGTTTCCTCGGCTGGAAGAACACAAACGCCGGAAATAATGCAAAAACAGCAGGCTGTGATATAATGTCAGGGTTGGCGGTCGTGCCTGCCGTGCTTATCTGAGGTAAAGCGGATCAACGCCGTTGATTAAGGGAATGGCCATGCGATTTTTGGGACGCAGCCTGATGGGTCTGATTCTGCTGTCTCTGACAGTGGGTCTATTGGCTTGGGCTGGTGCCACACTGGTCTCTGCGGTTGAAGCGCGTCGCAGCAAGACTACACAGGAAAGACCCCATCGCGAGCGGGTCTTTTCCGTGAATGTGGTTAAGGTAACCGCAAGTGATATTGCCCCGGTTCTGACCAAATACGGAGAGTTGCGCAGCTTGCGCACACTGGATTTGCGCGCACCGGAATCGGGGCGCATCATACGCCTTGCCGCCGAATTCGCAGAAGGCGGGCGCGTGCAGGAAGGGCAGTTCCTGGCGCAGATAGATCCTGCAGATGCGTTGTCGGTGCTCGAACAGGCCAAGGCTGATTTGCAAGAAGCGCAAAATGAGGTGCAGGATGCCGCAGCGGCCCTGAAGCTGGCCACCAGGGATCTTGAACTGGCCAAGGCACAGGCGGCATTACGCAAACGAACCCTGTCGCGGCAGAAAGACTTGCAAAAACGGGGTGTGGGAACAGATGCAACCGTTGAAGCGGCAGAGCTTGCCGATGCGGCGGCTGCTCAGGTCGTGCTGTCGCGGCAACAGGCAATCCAGAAGGCGCAAGCTCGCGTAAAACAGGCCAGCATACGTGTGAAGCGCCTTCAGATTTCTCTGAAGGACGCGCAACGACGTTTGTCGGATACACGGATCGTTACGCCTTTCCCGGGTACGCTTGATCAGGTTTCAGTCGTGGCAGGAGGATTGGTGGCAAAGAACGAACGACTGGCACAACTCATCGACCCGTCAGAACTCGAAGTGGCTTTTCGGGTGTCCACTTCCGAGTACGCGCGCCTGCTGACCGATGATGGGGGCGTGGTGCGTGCACCTGTGGAAGTCGTATTGGATGTTCTGGGCCTTGATTTAACGGCGCATGGTGTCCTGTCCCGCGAAAGTGGGGCCGTCGGCGATGGCCTGACCGGTCGCCAGTTGTTTGCGCAACTTGACGACGCACGTGGCTTTCGTCCCGGTGATTTTGTGGAAGTTCGCCTGAAGGAGCCGACGTTAAAGCAGGTAACCCTTTTGCCGGCAACGGCCTTGAATGCAAAACAGGCGGTCCTTGTGTTGGGAGATGACGATCGGCTGGAAGAGGTGCCTGTGAAACTGCTGCGGCGGCAGGGTAATGACGTGATCGTTCGCGCTGCGGAATTGGTTGGGCGGGAAGTGGTTGCCAAGCGGTCGCCGTTGCTGGGGGCCGGGATCAAGGTTCGGCCCCTGCGGGCGGATTCTGCTGCCAGGTCACATGATGATCCGACAGACACGGCAACGGTTGTGCTGGAGCCGGAGCGGCGCGCACGTCTGGTTTCGTTCATAAAGAACAATTCCGACTTGCCTGAGGATGCCCGGAAACGGATGTTGACCCAATTGGAGAAAGAGGCAGTCCCAGTCCGGGTGGTTACCCGTATCGAAGCCCGGATGGGGGGCTGAAGATGGTACGGCAGCTTCCCCCGGCGGCCCACGGGTTTCTATCCTATTTCACACGGCACCGCACAGCGGCAAATCTGTTGCTTGTGGTCATGCTGGCGCTGGGGCTTGCTGTTTTACCCCAACTGCGCACGCAGTTTTTTCCGGATATTGTTATTGATAATGTTTCGGTGCGGGTGCTCTGGAAAGGTGCCGGCGCCGAAGATGTCGACAAGGCGATTGTTCAGGTTTTGGAACCTGCTCTGTTGTCTGTTGAAGGTGTCGAAGGGTCATCATCGACCTCGGTCGAGGGGCGCGCCTTTATCAAACTGGATTTCCTGCCCAACTGGGACATGGCAAGGGCGGCCGAGGATGTGCAGGCGGCCATTGACGCGGTGAGCAATCTTCCAGAGGACGCCGAAGAGCCGACTGTACGCCGCGGTGCCTGGCGTGACAGGGTGACGGATGTTGTCATAACCGGGCCGGTTTCGGTGGAGCAGATCGGGCGATTTGCTGACGAGTTTACCACCAGACTGTTTGCCGCCGGAGTGACAAGAACCACTATTCGGGGGGTGGCATCGCCGGAAATCGTGATCGAAGTTCCTTCCGAAAACCTGATCCGCAATGGTGTGACCATGCAGGAAATCGCATCCGCCGTTGCCGAGGAAGCATCAGCCGACCCGGCAGGCGATGTAAACGGTGCCAACGCGCGTGTGCGCACAGGGATTGCCAAGGTAAGCGCGCGTGATATTGCCCGTATCGTTCTGCGCTCGAACCCGGACGGGTCACGTTTGACGGTGGGAGATGTGGCGGATGTCTACAAGTCCGGCACCGACAGGGAAATTGCTTATTTCGTCGGCAGTCAGCCGGCAGTTTCCGTTCGGGTGGATCGTTCCGACAAAGGCGACGCGATCGAGATTCAGAAAACAGTGGAAAAAGTGGCTGCAGATTTGATGCTGACTCTGCCGCCGGCTGTGAAGATCGACCTTATCCGAACGCGGGCCGAGGCCATTTCCGGGCGCCTCAATATGCTGCTGGATAACGGTCTGATGGGGCTGGGAATGGTGTTGGCCCTGCTCTTTCTGTTTCTGAACACGCGTACGGCCATCTGGGTTGCCGCAGGCATACCTGTTTCTGTCCTGACCGCTCTGGCGCTGATGTATGCTGCGGGAATAACCATCAACATGATCTCGCTGTTTGCGCTTATTATCACGTTGGGCATGGTGGTTGATGATGCCATTGTCGTCGGAGAACACGCGGATTTTCGGGCGCGCCGCCTTGGCGAAGACCCGACAATAGCGGCCGAAAATGCAGCGCGGCGCATGGCGGCCCCGGTTTTTTCAGCGACTCTGACCACGGTGATTGCCTTTTTTACGCTGGTTGCTGTCGGCGGGCAGATGGGAAGCCTGATTGCCGATATTCCCTTTACCGTTATTGCCGTTTTGACGGCGTCCCTGATGGAGTGTTTTCTGATCTTGCCAAATCACATGGCCCATGCACTGGCCCATTCGAACCGGGATCACTGGTATGACTGGCCCAGCCGTACTTTCAACCGTGGGTTTTTCTGGTTTCGCCAGCATGTATTTCGCCGTTTGATGGTGGCCGTTGTCTGGGCACGTTATCCGGTTTTGGCCGGTGTGATTGTTCTGCTGGCGTCGCAAGTGGCGCTTGTTGTGCGTGGAGACGTCCAATGGCGTTTTTTTAACGCGCCCGAGCGTGGTTCGGTGACAGGAAATTTTGCCATGATCGAAGGCGCTACGCGGGCAGATGCGATTGAAATGATGCATGAAATGCAACGCGCGACCGAGGCGTTGGGGAAGAAATATGAGAAACGATACGGTCGCAACCCGTTGGACTATGTTCTGGCTGAAATCGGCGGAAACACCGGGCACGGTCTGGCTGGTGTCGAAAACAAGGATACCGATTTGCTGGGCTCCATCGCCATAGAACTTATCGACCCGGATCTGCGGCCATATTCGTCATTCAAGTTTGTCGCCGATCTTCAGGAAACCGTACGCAAGCTTCCGTTAGCCGAGACAGTCAGTTTTCGGGGATGGCGTTCTGGTCCGGGCGGAGATTCTCTGGCCGTAGAGTTCTACGGAGCCGACGCAAGAACACTCAAAGCCGCTGCAGAGGCGTTAAAGACGGCGATGGTGCAGTTCCCCGAAGTGACAGGCGTGCAGGACAGTCTGGCCTATGACAAATCGGAACTGGTGCTGGAACTTACACCTCAGGGAAAGGCATTGGGGTTTACGATTGACGGGCTGGGCCGGGCCTTGCGCAACAGATTGAACGGTATCGAAGCCGCCAGCTATCCGGAGGGGCCGCGCTCGGCAACGATCATGGTGCAGTTGCCCAAGGACGAATTGACAGCGGATTTTCTGCAAAACACCCAAATGCGTACTAAAAAGGGTCAGTATGTTTCCCTGTCTGATATTGTAACGGTTAGCGAATCCACCGGGTTTTCAACAGTTCGGCGTGAAAATGGCGTGCGGCTTGTTTCGGTTACAGGCGATATATCCGAGGACGACGCCGAGCGCGCAACAGAAATCATGGAGAGCCTGCGCAAGGATATCCTGCCGCGCATTGAAAGCGATTACAGGGTAGAAGGCAAACTGTTTGGTCTGGCAGAGCAGGAGCGCGAATTTCTTTCGGACGCGATGCTGGGTTTTATGCTTGGCCTGATCGGAATATATCTGACCCTGGCGTGGATATTTGCAAGTTGGACAAGGCCAATGGTGGTTATGGCCATAATCCCCTTTGGGCTGGTCGGCACCATTTTCGGGCATTGGCTACATGATGTTCCACTGTCGATGTTCACGGTGGTCGGACTGCTTGGAATGACCGGGATTATCATAAATGACGCGATCGTTCTCGTGACAACAATTGATGAATATGCACGCGAGCGCGGGCTGATTCCGGCCATTATAGAGGGAACATCCGATCGTCTTCGGGCAGTGTTGCTGACCACGCTGACAACGGTGATAGGTCTGGCACCCTTGCTGTTTGAAAGCTCGTCGCAAGCCCAGTTTCTGAAACCCACGGTGATAACGCTTGTGTATGGTCTGGGGTTTGGCATGGGGCTTGTTTTGCTTGTTGTGCCCGCGCTTTTGGGGATGCAGATGGATATCCGGCGCCAGATGCAGGCGCTGCGCCGGGCCATGCGCTGGCGGCATGGCGCGGGTTTGGTCAACTGGACAGTATCCGTGGTTGCGCTGGGATCGGTCGGGATTTTCGCAATGACATTCGGTCAGGTGTTTCTGACCGGCTCACTCCCGGCAGCACTGCTAAAGATCTTGCCGTTTTTACAATCTGTCCCGTCGATGCCTGCCGCCTTTGGCGCATTTGTCATTGGCGTGATGATTCTGGTATTCATCGCCTATATGATCGGGGCATTAATGATCAATCGTCAGAGAAGACGGGCCTGACCCTGGTCACCCGAATCCAAAGTTCGCTACATTTCGGCAATCGTCCCCGGATCGCTTGCGATCCGGTTTGCGCCCGGCCCCGAACCTGCCGTTGGCACCTGATTTCCATGCAGAGAACTTCGATTCCGGGTGACTAGCTCTCGGTGCAGCCGCGGATATCGACAGCACGGTCGCTTCCCAAAACCGTGATTCGTACCTTTGCGCTGTCGAGTTCGAAAGGGGCGTTGGATGGCGGGACCATTTCTGCGCGGGCAATGAGTGTGCCGCCCTTGCGGACTGTTTCAGCTTGACCGACCCAAATTGATTGATCGGGGGCCTCAAGCACAGCGGTTTCTTCCCCTCCGGTTGAAGGAATATCAATGGTTGCCGTTACGCGCAGCCCGTCTTTGATGGGTTCGATCTGGCATGTTACAGCGCCTACGCCAGCCTTTTGTGCAGTTTCAGGTTGCGCGGCCAGTGCTTGGCGGATTTCAGGATCGGGCGACGTTTCATCGGGCGAAAGATCAACATTGAACTGAAGGCTGATCGGAACGCAGATATCCCGGCAAACACCAAGCGTAACCTGCGCTTTCATCTCGATGGGTTTTTCTACGGCTTCGGGTGTGAACTCCAGCGGGATAATGACTTCGTTATGGTAGACAATAGAACGCATGCCGCCAAGGGTCGCAACCTCGGGGCGGGGCCACATCATTTCAACTGATTTAATGTTTTTTGAGCCGGACCAATCAAACTGCGGAGGAATTCCGGCATCACCCGGTGCACGCCAATAGGTTTTCCAACCCGGTTTCAAACGGATGCGCAATGCAGCCATATGGTGGCCATCTGGTTTCTGCCAGCCCGATAAAATGTCAATGGACTGTACACCAATCAAGTCGGCCTCTGCTGGTGCAATACCTGGCATCGCAAGAAAAACACAGGTCATGACCAGGAAACGCAAACGGCAAATCAAAGAAACAATCATATTCATCCGGTTAGAAATACCTGTTTAAGCGGGAAATGAAAATCACGTTTCCGCGAAGGGTTCTGAAATGTGGCAATTCTTCCCCTTGCGCTATATCTGAAACACGCCCATCTTTCAGGTATGAACAAGACAGGAAACACCAAGAGCAACAAAGAGGATCTGGTCGGCAAGCTACTGATTGCCATGCCCAGCATGGGCGACCCAAGGTTTGGCAAAAGCGTCGTCTACATTTGCGCCCACACTACCGATGGCGCAATGGGCCTGATTATAAACAAGCCCACCCCCGACCTGAAATTCAAGGATTTGCTGGAACAACTGTCGATTCCTTCGCAGGCCGGTGGTGGAATCGACGATGGACGTCCCATCTTTTTTGGTGGCCCGGTAGAAACGGCCCGCGGGTTTGTCCTGCACACATCCGATTACAAGATCGAAGAGATGACGCTGGCCGTGACTCGTGGTTTCTGCATGACGGCGACACGTGACATTCTTGCCGATATGGCCAAGGGGCAGGGCCCGGATCAGGCAATCCTGGCCCTGGGATATGCGGGCTGGGGGCCTGGCCAGCTTGAGGCCGAACTCCAGCAGAACGGATGGCTTGTGGCTGAAGGCGCGCGGGATCTGGTCTTTTCGGAAGACAACTCTGGTAAATGGACGGCTGCCCTGCAAACATTGGGAATTGATCCTTCATTGCTTTCGCTGGAAGGCGGGCGCGCCTGATCATCTTTTCCTGACCTCGGGTATGTGAGACCTAAGCCATTGTGACTTTGCTGCCGAGCACGGTTTCTATGTCAGCTTGCGGGATGGCGCCCCGCCGTAGGATCTGGGCTTCAGAGCCGGCCAAGCGAACGATGGTGGACTCTTTTGCAAGCGGGCAGGGCCCGGCATCAATGACTGCGTCAATCAGGCCGGACATTTCCGCAACAACATGCTCTGCCCTTGTTGGGCTATCCTTTCCAGAGAAGTTGGCCGAGGGGGTGGCGACGGGTCCTCCAAACGCCCGCAGCAATTGATTGGCAACAGGATGAGCGGGTATGCGAAGGCCGATACTGCCGCCGTTGGAGCTGACCTGTTCGGGCAGTTTCCGGTTTTTGTGGATCGGCAAAACCAGCGTCAGGGCGCCGGGCCAGAAGGCGTGCGCCAGTTTTTTTGCCGGAGATCCAAAAATCGCCATACTACGGGCAATGGCAAGATCAGGAACCAAAACACTGAACGGTTTGGACAAAGGGCGTTTTTTCACCTGGACCAGTTTTTGAATGGCCAGTTCATTTGCCGCATCTGCCCCAAGTCCGTAAACTGTTTCTGTCGGAAAGGCGACCAGACCACCGGCACGAAGGATGGAAACAGCTTCACTCAATCCTCTTGAACAGCCGGACAGGATACGCGTTTCGCATTTGTTCATGATTCTGACGCTGCGTTTCGGTTGCGGGGGTGGCACTATAGCTTACCGTGGTGCCAAGTTGCTGGGTGACATAGCGGTATGGGGACCGGAATCCAAGCCGCCAAAAGAAATGCAGGGAGAAAACATTGGCCTATCGTGCACCAGTGGGGGAGTTCAAATTTCTTTTTGATCATGTGGTCGGCATGGACCGCGTGACACAAACGCCATTGTTTGCCGAGGCCGCAGGTGAGGTAACTGAGGCCATCCTGACAGAAGCTGGCCGTATGTGTGAAGAGATTCTTGCTCCGTTGCAGCGTGTCGGAGACCTCAACCCGGCCCATCTGGAAAACGGGGTGGTTCGATGCAGCCCCGGGTTTGGCGATGGTTACAGGGCCATTGCAGAAGGTGGCTGGATAGGCATGGCCGCCAGCGCAGAAAGCGGTGGCATGGGGCTGCCGGTTACTCTCATGACAGCCGTCAACGAAATGATGGCCGGTGCTTGCCTGTCCTTGCAGTTGAACCCGCTGATGAGCCAGGGACAGATAGAAGCACTGGAACATCACGCCAATGACGCGTTGAAATCCGTTTACCTGCCCAAACTGATCAGCGGTGAATGGTGCGGGACAATGAACCTGACCGAGCCGCAAGCAGGTAGCGACGTGGGCGCATTGCGCTGCAAGGCCATTGCCAATGGTGATGGAACCTACGCGGTGAGTGGCACCAAGATTTTCATCAGTTGGGCGGACAACGATTTTTCCGAGAATGTCTGCCACCTGGTTTTGGCGCGCCTGCCAGACAGCCCGCCGGGAACCAAGGGGATCAGCCTGTTCATGGTTCCGAAACTGATCCCGGATGCCGAAGGAAACCCCGGTGAGAGCAACAGCCTGAAGGTCGTTTCCCTTGAGCACAAGCTGGGGCTGCATGCCAGCCCGACCGCAGTCATGGAATTTGCCGGAGCGACCGGCTGGTTGGTGGGGGAACCAAATGCCGGGATGAAAGCCATGTTCACAATGATGAACAATGCACGCCTTGGCGTTGGCGTGCAGGGGCTGGGCGCGGCAGAAGGGGCATATCAGAAAGCGCTGTCATATGCGCAGGAGCGCAAACAGGGCCGCCCGATGATAAAAAACGGTACGGGGGCCATCATTGACCATGCGGATGTGCGCCGCATGCTGCTGACGATGAAATCTCAGATTTTTGCGGCCCGGGCTATTGCGCTATCATGTTCGGTGGCAATTGATATGGCACGCGCCACAAACCGCAAGGAATGGCAGGCTCGGGCGGCCTTTCTGACCCCGATAACAAAGGCCTATGGTACTGATGTCGGTATTGATGTTGCGTCGACCGGAATTCAGGTGCATGGCGGCATGGGCTATATCGAGGAAACCGGGGCGGCACAGTATCTGCGCGATGTCCGGGTTACAGCGATATACGAAGGGACCAACGGAATTCAGGCCATGGACCTCGTTGCGCGCAAAATGATGGATGATGGCGAAGCAGGCTATCGTTTGCTGGAAGAGATAGAAGGGAATGCAGAATCTGCACGGGCTGTATTTCCCGAACTGGCCGAAGCACTATGGTTGGCGGCCGAAAATCTGAGGGAAACGACAGAGTGGCTGGTTGCCCAGAATGATTTGAACGAACGGTTCGCCGGCGCTGTCCCCTATTTGCGTGCTTTTGCATTGGTTCTGGGGGCGGATGCACATTTGCGCGCCGCAATGGCCGCAGGTTCCGGCAGCGCCAGGATGCATTTGGCCGCCTTCTATATTCAGCGCCTGCTTCCGGAATACACTGCGCTGTTGACACATAGCCGGGTCGGGGCAAAAGGCCTGTACACGCTTTCCGCTGAAGACCTGGCCGAGTTGTGATGGATGCCCCGTCTCCCAGGCTTTGCTATCCATTTGAAGTTGCGCCCTCTGAAGGAGAAGCAATAGAAGTTGCCCCCGGTATCTTTTGGATGCGTCTGCCGCTGCCTATGAAGCTGGATCATGTAAATGTTTATGCTGTAGACGAAGGCGATAGCTGGACGTTGATTGATACCGGGTTCAACAGCCGGCGTGGCCGCCGGATCTGGCAGAAGCTGTTAAATGGTCCCTTGGCCGGAAAACCGGTGCAAAGGGTTATGGTAACCCACCACCACCCCGACCACATCGGTATGGCGGGGTGGCTGCAGTCGGATTTTGATGCTGAATTGTGGACGACCCGAACCGCCTGGTTGTTTGCGCGCATGCTGATGCTGGACGAACAGGACAGGCCCACAAGAGAAACGGTGAAATTTTGGCGGGCCTGCGGAATGGAACCGCGTGTTCTGGAAAAACGTCTTCAGGAACGACCGTTTAATTTTGCCGATGTGGTGGCGCCGCTACCGTTGGGTTTCAAGCGCTTGAAAGAGGCTGACAGCATTGAAATGGGGGGGCGTGTCTGGGATGTACACATGGGTAACGGGCATGCGCCGGAACACGCAACGTTTTGGAGCAGGGATGACAATCTGGTCATTGGCGGAGATCAACTGCTTCCCTCCATTTCACCGAATATTGGTGTTTACGCGACGGAACCTGAGGCTGACCCATTGGCCGAATGGTTGGAAAGCTGCGAAAAGCTGCGCCAATTTGCGCGTGATGATCAACTGGTATTGCCGGGCCATAAACTGCCCTTTACCGGCTTGCCGTTTCGATTGCATCAATTGATAGAGAACCATCACGGGGCTCTGGCCAGACTGCAAGGTTTTCTGAAAACACCTCGTACCGCAGCAGAGTGTTTTCAGACGCTGTTCAAGCGTTCTATTGGCGAGGCAGAATATGGGCTGGCCCTGGTCGAAGCCATGGCCCACGTGCAGCATTTGTATGTTTCGGGCCACGCCAGCCGTACCGTGCGGTCGGATGGAGCCTATTTGTGGCATTGCGGTGACGTATGACGATCTGATAGGACCGCCAATGAGGCTGTGATCCAGCAAGCCGTGACAGGCTGGCAAGAATCGTCTAATTGGAAGAAAGCGAACAGGAGAGGAGACAGGCTGTGACGGATAAAAAAACTGGTAAAACATCAGAAGAGCATGAGATGATCGGCGATTTTGTTGTTGAACACGGCGACATGAATGTCGAGGCGCATGAAAAAACCTTTGAAGGGTTCATGAAGTTCGTAACCTATGCGGGAATTGGCATTATCATATTTCTGATATTTCTGGCCATGGTTGGCGCCTGAATTAAAACAGGAAAACTACCGAAACAGGGGTGAGGCGTTCGCATGCGTAAATTTTTTCTGGTGTTACTTTTGCCTCTTTTTCTGGCTGCCTGCGGGGCTGAACCCATTTGGGCCCCGGATGCCGAAGTTGCACGCGCAAATTACCGATTTGATGGCCCGACAAAGCTGACGTTGTTTACAGTGATCAACAACAGGTCGAATTCCGGCGCGCATTCCGCCCTTATGATCAATGCCTCACAAAGGGTAATTTTCGATCCGGCAGGCACTTGGAAGCATCATTCAATCCCCGAGCGAAATGACGTGCAGTATGGGATTACTCCGCGCGTTCTGGAGTATTATGTAGACTATCACGCGCGCACCACCTACCGGGTCGTCATGCAGGAAATCGAAGTTTCACCGGCAGTGGCAGAGATGGCACTGCGCCTGGTGCAGGCAAATGGCGCCGTACCCAAAGCATATTGTGCACGGTCTCTCTCATCCATCCTGAGGCAATTGCCGGGTTTTGAAAGCATAAAGGTGACGTTCTTCCCCAAAAGGATCATGCGGGATTTCGCAAAGATCCCCGGAGTGAAAGAACGTGTGATCTATGATAACGATGACGACGATCACAGTGCTCTGCTGACAGCGCAAAATCAGGTTGCAGCACCGGTGAATTGATACTCATCCAATCACTGAAAGTCCTGTGTAAAGCGTGGCGGCGCCGCCCAGAATTGATACCAGAATGTTTCTGGTGATTGTTCCCAGGCCGATTGTAACGAGCGCTGCGAGCAAACGGGCGGCATCGGGTTGTCCTCCTGTTGCCTGAGGCCAGAGAACCAGAGGCGCCACCAATCCGGGAAGTATGGCAACGGGGGTATAGCGCAAATGCCTCAGAACCCAGGCCGGAAAAGTTCTATTGCCAATCAGCCCGAAAAAGGAAAAGCGGATCAGATAAGTGCCTATGGCAATCAGCCCGATAAGAAACCAGATTTGTGTGGAGGACATTGTCATTTGGATTTTCTTTCCATCCAGAGCTCAACCTGTACGCCAGCCACCATGGCCAGAAGTGCAGCGATCAGCAGCCCTAAGTTTAACGGCAGAAAAGCCAGCGCCAGTGATAATACAACAGAGGTTAACGCCGCAGCCAAGTGTGCAACAGTGCGCAGCATCGGCGCGACAAGGGCAAGAAATGTGATTGGAACGGCAAAGTCCAATGCGAATTCGGGGGGAATGCCCGCGCCCATCCTGGCGCCGAGAAATGTCGCGCCATACCACATTGGCACCAAAGGTGTGGCGACACCAAAGTAATACGCATATTTCTGAGGTGTGTTCAGTTCGGGGGGGCGGTCGTAACGGGCAAGGCTGACCGCGTAAACCTGATCAACCAGAACATAGGCCGCCAGAGCGCGCTTCCATAACGGAGCATTGCTCAGATGTGGGGCGAGTGAAGCCGAGTACATGGCCATGCGCAGATTTACAGCCAGAGACGTGGCCAGAATAATCAGAACAGGCGCGTTTTCCTGCATCAGTTGCAGGGCGGTGAACTGGGCAGCTCCGGCAATGACAGCAATACTGAAACCCATGGTTTGCGCCAGGGTCATCCCGGCCTCGGTTGCTACGACGCCGAACAGCATTCCAAAGGGCAAAGCCACGATCAAAAACGGAAGCCCGTCGCGAAAGCCCTGCCTGTAAACTGATTTGGTTGTGGTGGCCGACATTTCTTGCCTTTAGACTGGTTTTGAATTCCGCGAACAAGCGGTGACAGCAGGAGACAGAATTGCCAAGTAAAATCGACCTGTCGGAATACATAATCGCCCCGCATCCAACGCGCGAAGATCTTTCTCGTGCGGTTCAGGGCTGGGACCAGACCGGCCAACCTATTGTAACCCACGTGGTCGAAGAGCGCCCGCTGACAATTTTTCTGAATAAGCGCGAAATCGTGACCGCCATGACCATAGGCGATTATCCGGAATATCTTGCCCTGGGGTTCTTGCGAAATCAGGGAATGCTGGCATTGGATGAGGAAGTCACCGCAATCGATTTCGATGCTGATATCGAAACCGTGGTTGTGCGAACAATGCGGGAAACTGATTTTGAGGACAAGCTGCGCAAAAAGACCCGCACATCCGGTTGCGCTGTTGGCACTGTTTTCGGCGATATGATGGAAGGGCTGGAAGGTGTGCAACTGCCAGAAACGGAAGTGCGGTCTTCCTGGCTTTATACCCTGGCGGATAAAATAAACCGCACACCCAGTCTTTATCTTGAAACCGGCGCCATACATGGCACGGTTTTGTGCAAGAAAGACCGCCCGTTGGTTTATATGGAGGACGTGGGTCGCCATAACGCAGTTGACAAGGTGGCAGGTTGGATGATGTCTGAACGTGTGCAAGCAGCGGATAAGATCCTCTACACAACAGGGCGATTGACCTCGGAAATGGTTATCAAAACGGCGATGATGGGGATTCCTGTGCTGGCTTCGCGGTCGGGTTTTACTGCTTGGGGGGTGGAAATTGCCCAACAGGTCGGTTTGACCCTGATCGGCAGAATGCGCGGCCAGCGTTTTGTTTGCCTGTCGGGAAACGATCGTCTGATCCGTGATATTGACCCGGCAGCGATCCCGCAGGAACCCAAGAAACACAGACGTAAAGGCGCGCACGGATGAAACAGCCTCTGGGGGTGATCTTGGCCGGCGGGCAAGCCCGGCGTATGGGGGGAGGTGACAAAGGGCTGTTAACCCTGGGAGGAATCCCGATACTGCAAAGAGTAATAGACCGGTTGCAGCCACAGGTGGCCGATTTGGCCTTGAATGCAAATGGAGAAGCCGCACGTTTTGAACAGTTCGGCTTGCCTGTGATTCCGGATTCAATTGCCGGGTTTGCAGGGCCGCTGGCCGGTGTTCTGGCAGGGTTGGATTGGGCTGCTCAGCAAGGGGCAGAACAAATTGTCACTGCGGCTGCCGATACTCCGTTTTTCCCTTGTGATCTGGTTCCACAATTGTTGCTTGCGGCCGAAAGGGCGGAAACCACCATTGCGCTGGCTGCAACGCCGCATGCCACGCGCGGTTGTATGCGGCATCCGACTTTTGGATTGTGGCCTGTGGCGCTGCGCGATGATTTGCGCAAAGCGCTGGAAAACGGGTTGCGCAAGGTTGTGATCTGGACTGAAACCCATCAGGCAACCGAGGCCATTTTCCCGGACACCCCGTTTGACCCGTTCTTCAATGTAAATACGCCAGAAGATCTGGCACTGGCTGAAAGCATGATCGTAAGGGAAGCATGATGAAAATTTACGGTGTTACAGGCTGGAAAAATGCTGGAAAAACAGGACTGATGGAGCGGTTGGTGGCTGAATTCACGGCGCGTGGGATATCGGTTTCAACGGTAAAACACGCGCACCACAGCTTTGATGTGGATCACAAAGGCAAAGACAGCTATCGGCATCGCATTGCTGGCGCGCAAGAGGTCATGCTGGCCTCTACAAAACGCTGGGCCTTGATGCATGAAAGCCGCCCGCCTCAGGATCCGGCACTTGCGGAATTGCTGTCGCGCCTCTCACCCGTCGATCTTGTTCTTGTCGAGGGCTACAAACGCGATCGACATCCCAAGGTTGAGGCATTTCGCGCCGAAACCGGAAACCCTCTGATTGCACCCGAGGATGAAACCATTCGGGCGGTGGCCAGCGACAGCCCGCTTGAGGGATTGGACCGGCCGGTTTTTGACTTGAATAACACGTCGGCGATTGCTGATTTCATTTTGAAAGAGGTAGGATGGAAGCAGGATCGTTCTGAAATTCGCCCGAATATCGTTCCACCACCTCTGCGCAACGATTGCTTTGCATTACCGGCAGGCGTGAACTGGATTCCCGTGGATGAGGCTTTGGAGCGTCTGCAGAAATCCATACATCCCGTGACGGGTCGGGAAGAGATAGCCGTTGATTTGGCCCTGGGGCGTATTCTGGCCGAGGATGCTGTTGCGGTGCGGGCCAACCCGCCTGGCCCGAATTCGGCAGTTGATGGGTATGGGTTTGCGCATGAAACGCTTGATGGGGGTGTGCAGGTGTTGCCCCTGGTTCAAGGCCGCTCTGCTGCCGGTGCGGCTTTTGCCGGCACGCTTCCCGCAGGCCACGCTGTCAGGATTTTGACAGGTGCCTTGCTGCCTGATGGCGTTGATACAGTTGTCCTGCAAGAAGATGTGACGCTACAGGAAGGACATATTGCATTTCAATCCGGGGTTCGCGCCGGGGCCAATACCCGCAAAGCTGGCGAGGACGTTCAGGCTGGGGAAAAGGTGCTGGCGGCGGGAACCAAACTGCGCGCGCCGGAGCTTGCCCTGCTGTCGGGGGTGGGGCTTTCGCGCATCATGGTTCGCAAGCGCCTGCGGGTCGGGGTGTTGTCCTCTGGCGATGAAATCGTCCCTCCCGGCAGCACAATGGATGTTGCGAAAACCTATGATGCAAATCGGCCAATGCTACTGGCACTTGCCCGAGGGTGGGATTGTGAGGCAATTGATCTGGGGCATGTGCCGGACAGGCGGGATCTGCTGCGCGATGCGTTTGATGAGGCATCCGGCAAGGTGGATGTCATCATGACATCGGGCGGTGCTTCGGCTGGTGAAGAAGATCATGTTTCAGCGCTGCTGACGCAGGAAGGCACCATGCAGTCATGGCGGATTGCCATGAAACCCGGGCGCCCTCTGGCGTTGGCGCTGTGGAAGGGTATTCCCGTTTTCGGGTTGCCGGGAAATCCTGTAGCCGCATTGGTGTGCGCACTTGTTTTTGCCCGTCCGGCGTTGCTGCGGCTGGCAGGGGGGGCGTGGGCAGCCCCTATGGGGTTTGAGGTTCCGGCAGCTTTTGCCAAAGTCAAAAAGCCGGGCAGGCGGGAATATCTGCGGGCGCGGATAAATGCCAAAGGCGAAGCAGAAGTATTCAAATCCGAAGGGTCAGGGCGCATTTCAGGCCTGAGCTGGGCGGATGGATTGGTTGAATTGAAGGATGGTGAACTCAGCATCAAACACGGCGATCCGGTTCGGTTTTTTCCCTATGCAAGCTTTGGGGTGTGTTAGCTGATCTGGATCAGTCGAATGTTCCGGCAACGCGTCCGAGCAGCATAAAAGCCCGTGCTGTACGGGTATCGGAAAGGGCGGCAATATCAGGATCACTGGCGCCCTTTTCAAAGCTGACGAAAGTCTGATCAAACTGGCGCAGAAAATGGTGCGCTGTGTCACGAAAAATTGGATCCTGGCGCATACGGCCAGCCGCAAGAGCCAGGCTGGAGCGGTCTCTTACGCCCCCCAATGCGGCAACGGTGCGGCCACGTTCGCCTTTGGCAAATTTACGCCAGATTTCCGGCCGTGCCCTGTCCGGGCGCAAGTCATCCATATAAATCCCGTCCTGCGACAACAGGGTCAGAATGTCTTGTGCGGCCTGAACCAGTTTCGCAACCTGGCGGTCATGCAGTGCACGGCGCAACGCGGCAAACCCTTCCTTGTCATCCGCGTTTTCGGGAAAGTTGAGGGCGCGAACGAAATCCTGAATGGAAACTGGCGGGCCGATTTCTTCGGCGGGGGTCCCGAGCGCCAGCGTCGGTTGCGATTCGCTGGCCTCTGCTGCGCTGTTGGCCAGCGCCGGTTTTGTTTCCGGAGCTTCGGCGGCCAGTTTTTCCCTGTGCGAGGTGAAGGTGGCAATGGCCGTTTCGGTTTGTTTCTGTGCGGCCGCGATCTTGTCCAGCTTGGCCTCAACCGAGGGCTTTAATTCCAGACCGGCATTATGTGCCTGCGTCAGGTATGTGTGGCGCATGGCATCAATTGCCGATTGAAGGCGCGCGGCTTCTTCTCGCATGATACGGGCGCTCCGGGCTGCCGCTGCACCTACCCATATCACCGCTACCGGCAGGAAAATTGCCATAAGCGTTATCACCAGCGCCAGCGCGTCCAGTTGGGATGCGCCGTCATCACTGCTTTTTACAAGAAAAAACAGCCCAACACCGCCGACCCAAAGGACACTGAGTACAATGGCGATTATTTCAGTTGATGTAATCCCTGGCGCCCCTCGGCGCGCAAAAATGCCAAGGTCGATTGCCGGATCTTTGTTTTGCTCTGTCATCGCAGTGTTCTTTGGCACCTTGTTGTTTCGCGTTAGCGAAAAACCACGCTTAACACTTCATAGCTTTTTTCACCGCCCGGTGTTCGCACTTCGACGCTGTCACCTTCTTCTTTACCAATCAGGGCTCGGGCGAGGGGTGATTTGATGTTCAGCAAACCTTTTTCAATATTTGCCTCCGGCTCGCCGACAATCTGATAGGTTTTTTCCTCATCGGTGTCTTCGTCAACCAATGTGATGGTCGCCCCGAACTTTATCGAGCCGGTCAGGGAAGCGACATCAATGACTTCTGCCAATGACAGTATCGCCTCGAGTTCCTTGATTCGGCCCTCGATAAAACTCTGCTTTTCGCGTGCCGCATGATATTCGGCGTTTTCCGAAAGGTCACCGTGTTCGCGCGCTTCGGCAATCGCCCGGATTACAGCGGGACGTTCCTCGGATTTGAGGGTTTTCAGTTCAGCGTCAAGCGCGGTATGCCCCGCGCGGGTCATAGGTATCTTTTCCATCACACACTTCAAAAGGTTGTAACACAGGGCAAGCCACTTTGCCTTGCGTAGAATTGACTATCTATGCAACTGACCTGACGACAGCAAAGATTGCAAGCCAATTGGCAGCGAATTCTGTTCCTCTGGCCGATATTTGCTGTGAAGTGCAGTTTTCATGTGCTGTAACGCTGAGTTGTGATTGACCCCTTTGGCCAGTGTCAGCTATCCGTTTTCAAAGGACCGTGAAATTCTGCGCGGGTATCTTGCGCATTGTGAACAGAGGATCAGACATGGCCGATATTGAACGCGAATCCATGGAGTATGATGTGGTGATCGTAGGCGCAGGCCCTGCGGGTCTTTCTGCCGCGATTCGACTAAAGCAACTGGACTCTGATCTGTCGGTCGTTGTTCTCGAGAAGGGATCGGAGGTTGGGGCGCATATTCTTTCCGGCGCGGTCCTCGATCCCTGTGGCCTGGATGCGCTGTTGCCTGACTGGAAAGAGCAGGGCGCGCCGATCAACGTGGCGGTAAAACATGACAACTTTTACCTGCTGGGTGAAGGCGGTAAAATCCGGGTTCCCAACTGGCCGATGCCACCGTTGATGAGCAACCATGGGAAATACATTGTTTCAATGGCCAATGTTTGCCGCTGGATGGCCGAACAAGCCGAGGCTTTGGGCGTAGAAGTCTTTCCGGGCATGTCCTGCTCGGAACTCGTTTACGGAGAAGCGGGTGAGGTAACAGGTGTGGTCGCCGGTGTTTTTGGCCTGAATCCGGATGGGACCCCAGGCCCGAACTATGAGCCTGGAATGGAATTGCTGGGAAAATATGTCTTTCTGTCCGAGGGGGTTCGGGGGTCACTTTCAAAAGAAGTGATCGAAAAATTTGAGTTGGCCAAAGATCATGATGTTCCCAAATTTGGCCTGGGGATGAAGGAAATCTGGGAAATTGATCCCGAGAAACACCGTGAGGGCACTGTAACGCATACGGCAGGATGGCCGTTGGGCAAGCGGGCCGGAGGCGGCTCTTTTATCTATCACCTTGAAAACAATCAGGTTTATATCGGTTTTGTCGTGCATTTGAACTACAAGAACCCATACCTTTATCCATATATGGAGTTTCAACGCTTCAAGCATCATCCGATGGTGGCCGAATTGCTGAAAGGCGGTAAACGTGTGGCTTACGGTGCGCGGGCCATTTCCGAGGGTGGCTGGCAGTCGATTCCCAAAGTCGTTTTCCCGGGCGGGGCCCTGTTGGGATGTTCTGCCGGGCTTGTGAATCTGCCGCGGATCAAAGGCAACCATAACGCCATGCTGTCGGGCAAAGCCGCGGCAGAGGCGGCCTTTGCTGCGCTGCAGGCCGGGCGCAGCCATGATGAACTGACAGAATATGAGACCGACCTCAGAACGGGACCCATCGCAAAGGATCTGAAACGCGTTCGCAATGTTAAACCACTCTGGTCGCGGTTTGGCCTTTTGGCTTCGCTGATTATCGGCGGGTTTGACATGTGGACCAACAACCTGTTCGGATTGTCGCTGTTCGGAACATTGAAGCACGGGAAGACCGATGCAGAATCAACCGAACACGCTGCAAGGCACAAGCCCATTGATTACCCGAAACCTGACGGCATTCTCTCATTTGACCGGCTGACGAATGTTTCATTTTCATTTACCAATCACGAGGAAAATCAGCCTTGCCATCTGAAACTGAAAGATCCTGAACTGCCAGTTCGGGTAAACCTGCCGGAATATGACGAGCCGGCACAACGGTATTGCCCGGCCGGCGTGTATGAGGTGTTGCGCGACGGCGTGGAAACGCCTGTTTTCGTGATCAATTTCCAGAACTGCGTGCATTGTAAAACTTGTGATATCAAGGATCCGAAACAGAATATCGTTTGGACCACACCACAAGGGGGCGATGGGCCAAACTATCCGAATATGTAACAGGTCTTCACGTTTCATGGTGAAAACCATGCCCCTACATTGATTTGCGGACCCGAAACGACTATTTTGACCTGCGAACGCGGACCAGAAAAGGGACAACCAGTGACGTTGAAATATCTGAAAGCGCTCGCCTTGGCAGCGGCGGGAATGAGCTTTGCGATGCCTGTCATGGGAGAATCCGTTTCCGGAGCCTATCTGGCGGCGCGCCATGCCGGTTATTTCAACGATTATAGCAAGGCGGCTGAATACTACACGCTGGCGCTTGCACGCGATCCGTCGAACCCCGCTCTGCTGGAAAATGCCTTGATGGCATTCATCGGACTTGGCGATTTCGATCGGGCAAACGCTATAGCGCAGAAAATGCTGGCAGATGGAATAGAAAGCCAATCCGCCAATATGACTCTGACAGTTGGTTTGGCGCGCAAGGGTCGTTTCGATGCGATTCTGCAAAACCTGGACGAAGGCCATTCCATCGGCCCATTGGTCGATGGTCTTGTGCGTGCATGGGCTGAAGTGGGACAGGGGCGCATGTCAGAGGCACAGCAGGCATTTGATAAGGTGATCGCGGCCAAAGGGACCAAGGCCTTTGGATTATACCACAAGGGATTGGCGCTGGCATCTGTTGGCGATTTTGAAGGGGCAGACAGAATTTTCTCTGGCGAGGAAGCCGGCCCATTGCGGATGACACGACGCGGGGTAATTGCACACGCACAGATTCTGAGCCAGCTAGAGCGCAATGACGCAGCGCTGGAATTGTTCGATCAGGCATTTGGAAAGGCGATAGATGCTCGCACATCCGAAATGCGCGCAAAACTGGAAGCCGGAGAATCACTGCCTTTCACGCTGGTCTCTTCACCGGAAGATGGTCTGGCGGAAGTTTTTTACACTGTGGCAAGCGCCTTGAAAGGGGAAGCCGCAGACAGTTACACCCTGATTTACAGCCGTATGGCGGAAACACTGAAGCCGGATCATACTGATGCACTTTTGCTGACAGCCAGCCTGTTCGATGCATTGAAACGTTACGATCTGGCGATAGAGACCTACAAACGCGTGTCTCCACAGGATCCGGCCTTTGTCACCGCGGAAATGGGTCGTGCAGATGCATTACGCAAGTCAGGAAAGGTCGATGCTTCGGTGGAAGTGCTGGAGCAACTGGCAAAATCCAACCCGAATCTGCCGACGGTTCAGGTAACATTGGGCGATACATTTCGGCAAACAAAGAATTTTGCGGGAGCGGCAAAAGCATATAGCCGCGCACTCGAATTGTATGGTCCCCCAACGAAATCGCAGTGGTTCATATACTATGCACGCGGTATTGCACTGGAACGTCTGGATGATTGGGAAAAGGCTGAGGCCGACTTTCGCCAAGCATTGAAGCTGCAACCGAACCAGCCCAACGTATTGAATTACCTTGGGTATTCATTGGTAGAGAAAAACACGAAACTGGACGAAGCGCTTGGAATGATACAGCGCGCTGTGGCTGCTCGCCCGGATGACGGATATATAACGGATTCACTGGGGTGGGCTCTGTATCGCCTTGGGCGCTACAAAGATTCTGTTTCCTTCATGGAACGTGCGGCAGAACTGACGCCAACGGACCCGATTATCAATGACCATCTGGGCGATGTTTATTGGGCGGTGAAACGTTTCCGCGAGGCGCGGGTTCAGTGGCAGCGGGCCTTGTCATTCAACCCCGAAGAAAAAGAGGCCAAACGCATGCGCCGCAAACTTGATGTCGGTCTGGATGCCGTATTGAAGGCTGAAGGCGCCAAGCCTCTGACGGTTACAGCGAATGGCGGTTAGGGTTCTTGCCCCCGCAAAGATCAATCTGACACTTCACGTGACCGGGCAGAGGCCGGACGGATATCATTTGCTGGACAGCCTGGTGATATTTGGCAAGGCGGCCGATGTGGTGCAGGTTCGTGACGCCAAAATACTTTCCTTGAAGGTTGAAGGCCGCGAAGCCCATGATGTTCCCACTGGTGAGGACAATCTGGTTCTGCGTGCTGCCCGTCTGATCTGCAAAGAACGCGGCGCGGAAATAACGCTGACAAAAAATCTGCCGGTTGCATCCGGAATTGGCGGTGGTTCCGCCGATGCGGCTGCCACGCTTCGGGCTCTTTCCGCGTTGTTGAATGAGCCGCTTCCGGACAGACGCCAGGTTCTGGCCTTGGGGGCTGATGTTCCTGTTTGTCTGCACAAACAACCCGTGCGCATGCAAGGTGTCGGAGAATGCCTTTCCCCGACACCAGAGATGCCGCGCAATACCGGAATGCTGCTGGTAAACCCCAGAGTTGGCCTGGCTACACCAGAAGTGTTCAGAAGGCTTGAAAGCCGGGATAATCCGCCAATGCCCGCAGAAATACCGCTTTTTTCAGATGCTTCAGAACTGGCAGAATGGCTGCGTTGTCAGCGAAATGATCTTGAGTCAGCCGCCATATGCCTGCGGCCGGTTATTGCCGATGTCATCCGGTCCATCCAGAAATCCGGCAGCTTGATTGCGCGCATGTCAGGATCCGGGGCAACCTGTTTTGGCTTGTATGCTTCGGGCGAAGATGCGCAGTTGGCCCAAGAAAAAATCAGAGCTGCGCACCCGGATTGGTGGACAAGTTGGTTTGATTTGGCGCCGATGCCATCGCTTAGCTGACCCGTGCCACCACATAATCGGCCAAATCGCTTAACATGGTACGAATGGGGTGATCTGGCAGGACCGCCAGTGATTTTTTTGCCGTTTGTGCCCAGTATATGGCTTGGCTGCGCGTGGATTGCAGAGCGCCATGCCGGTTCAGCAATTCCATGGCATGTTCAAGATCACCTTCCCGCTGCCGGCCCTTTTCAATCACACGCTGCCAAAAGGCGCGCTCTTCAGCATTTGCCTGCTCTACCGCTTTGATAAGCGGCAATGTCAGTTTTCTTTCGCGGAAATCGTCGCCAATGTTTTTGCCAATGTTTTCCGACCCCCAATAATCCAGCAGATCATCAACTATCTGAAAGCTGATACCCAAGGCATCACCATAATCGCGCAGGGCCTTGACAATACCTTGATCCGCGCCGGCAATGACGCCGCCAACTTCTGCCGCTGCGCTGAACAGGGCGGCCGTTTTACCGCGGATAACCTGTAGATAGATGGATTCGTCTGTTCGCAAGTCCTGTGAAGCAGTCAATTGCAGCACTTCACCTTCGGCAATGGTTGCACTTGCGTTGGCCAGAATATCAAGCACGGTCAGGCTGCCGGTTTCCACCATCAACTGAAAACTGCGGGAAAACAGATAGTCGCCCACAAGCACACTAGATTTATTATCCCACAGCAGATTGGCCGTCGGGCGCCCACGCCGCCGGTTGCTTTCATCCACAACATCATCATGTAGCAGGGTTGCGGTGTGGATAAATTCAACGGTTGCCGCCAGGTGCACGTGATAAGGCCCGCTGTAACCACAAAGACGTGCCGCCGCGAGGGTTAGCATCGGGCGCAGGCGCTTGCCGCCCGCCTCGACCAGATGCGCGGTTACTTCGGGGATGCGGGGTGCATGTCGCGAAGCCATCCGGTCGCGGATCAACGTGTTTACGGCATCCAGATCTTCTGCCAGATAGGCACTGAGCGCCTCATGTGGTTTAACGGCGGTATCCAATGTCATCACGCTCTCGTTAGTTGTCTCGACAAACCGATGCAGAAGGCTCTAAGTCTGATGTCATGAAAGAACTCATCCGCACCACCGACCCGACACGCATAGCCTTCGCCAAGGCCCTCCTTCAAGGCGAGGGTATAGACTGCTTTGAAATGGACGTAAACATGAGCGTTCTTGAAGGTTCGATCGGGATTTTCCCGCGCCGGTTGCTGGTGCACGATCGTGATCTTTACCGCGCCCGAATTACCATGACGGATAATGATATTCCGATAGAGACCTGAACGATGGATTTTTCGGTCGATGAACTTACACGCGACAGGTTTCTGGGGGGGCAATTGCAGATCTGGCAACCGCAAAGCGGGTATCGGGCCGGGATTGACCCGGTCCTTCTGGCGGCAAGTGTGCCTGCCAAAAAGGGTCAGACTGTTCTTGAGCTGGGCTGTGGGGTCGGTGTGGCCAGCCTGTGCCTGGCTTGCCGCGTCGCAGGGTTGCATTTGACGGGGGTTGAAATTCAGCCTGACTATGCGGAACTGGCACGACTGAACGCTGCGGAAAACAAAATTCCAATGCCCATAATAACGGCTGATTTGTGCCGTTTGCCGCCCGAGATTCTTCAGCAAAGATTTGACCATGTTATCGCCAACCCGCCTTATTTCATTGGCGCGCGACGAACCGCAGCCAAGGACTGCGGACGCGAAACTGCTTTGGCAGGTGGGGCCCCGCTGGAGGATTGGATCTCTGCTGCAAGCCGGCGTTTGGCTCCAGGAGGGCGGTTGACCGTCATTCAGAACGCTGCCCGTCTGCCGGATTTGCTTGAGGCCTGTACAGGGCGTGTGGGCAGTCTTGTGGTAACGCCTTTGGCCCCGCGCATCGGGCGTGCCGCCAATTTGATTGTATTGCAGGCGCGCAAAGGCGGAAAGGCTGCCTTCAGGCTGTCAGCCCCGATAATCATGCACCAAGGTGATGTCCATGATGCTGATCGCGAGAGCTACTCGCCGCTGTTAAAGGATGTCCTTCGCAAGGGGGCGCCCTTGTTTTCAACCCAAGATTAACCATTTATCAATACATCAGGCGTGAATGATTGGATGCGGAAGAGACGTGACAAACCGGCCAATTTGTGGTCGACTGTATATGTGGAAAATCAATCAGGAGGAACATGATGACTTTGAGTTCACACCTTCAGGAACTCCGCAAGAAACACCAATATCTTTCAGAACAGGTTGAGCAGGCCCAGCGCAGTCCGGGCAGCGATGACCTCCAGATTGCTGATATGAAAAAACAAAAACTAAGACTGAAGGAAGAAATTTCGCGCCTTTCCGGCAGCTAGAGATTATGGGTGCTGGCGTGGGCGGCCAATGTTGCCCCGCCGGTTATCAACAGCGCCGAGATCAGCAAACTCCATCCGGGGTTTGCGAATCCGGCCAGAACAAGGGCGAGCGTCGACAAAAGCGGCGCAGCATAGCTGGCGACCCCCAGCAGTTGAATGTCGCCATGTTTGATGCCTATGTCCCAGACGTAGAACGCCAGTCCGACCGGACCCAATCCAAGTGCAATCACAGAGCTCCATCCAGTCAGGCTGTTTGGCCAGATTGTGGTTTCAAATGATTCATGCGCAATGAATGAAAGCATCGCCGTCGCCAGACAGAAGATGGCGACGCTGGATGTTGGTATTTCACCAAGCCGACGGGACAGAACGGAATAGCCTGCCCAGGTAACGGCACATAAAACGGCAAGGCCATAGCCCGATAACGCGGAACCCGAAAACCCGTTTGCACCGTTCATTATGATTAACGCAGCGCCCGAGAAACCCAGCACTGCCCCCAGAATGTGCCCACCGCGCAAGGTTTCGCCCGGAAGAAGGCCTGAAAACAGAACAATAATCAGGGGCCACAAATAGGCAATCAGGCCGGCTTCTGCGGCGGGGGCCATACGTAAGGCGGAAAAGTAGAGGAAATGATAGCCAAACAGGCCCGCAGTTCCAAAGGCATAGACACGCCATCCCACCTGGCGCAGGCGCGGCAGTTCACCGGTTGCAGCGCTCCAGATCAGGCCGATAGCTCCACCGATGGCAAAACAGATCGCAGTCAGTTGAAAGGGAGGCACAGGAGCGCTGCCAACCGTGAGCAAGGCCAGAAATGACCAGAGCAAGACGGCGATAAAACCTGTCTGGGTGGCGCGTGTGCGGGTCAAATCTTTATGTCCGTCTGGCTGATAAGTTGGCGGGGTTCGCGACATTTATGCATGGTTGCGACCCGTTTCAAAACCCAATCAATATAGGCGCGGATATCAGTCCGGTTTTGCGCAATCGGATTCATGCGCATGGTCGGATTACGAAACCCTGATCCGCCGTGTTCAGGGGGGTGGGCTGCTCGGCCCTGATTCAGGTCATGTACTGCCCGCCGTTGGCTGTGAGTGTTGAACCGGTAATGAAACCAGCCTCATCCGAGGCAAGGAATACGACGCAGCGGGCGATTTCTTCCGGTTCGCCCAGGCGCCCGACCGGAATTTGGGAAACAATTGCATCACGCACTTTTTCCGGAACGGCCATGACCATTTCTGTTGCGATATAGCCGGGGCAGATCGCGTTTACAGTAATGCCCTTGAAGGCACCTTCCTGGGCCAGAGATTTGGTGAACCCGAGGTCACCTGCTTTGGCGGCGGAATAATTTGCCTGCCCCATCTGTCCCTTTTGTCCATTGATGGAAGAGATATTGATGACACGGCCAAACTTGCGGTCGCGCATCCCGGGCCAGAGCGGATGGGTCATATTGAACAGCCCGCTCAGGTTGGTATCCATCACTTCCTGCCATTGTTCGCGGGTCATCTTGTGGAACATGCCATCACGGGTAATGCCGGCGTTGTTTACCAGAACGTCAATCGGGCCAAGATCATTCTCGACTTTGCCGATGCCCTCGACGCAGGCATCATAATCAGCGACTGACCATTTATAAGCCGGAATGCCGGTTTCCTTTGAAAACGCGTCGGCGGCCTGGTCATTACCCGCATAGTTCGCGGCGACGTCATATCCCGCCGCTTTCAGAGATTTTGAAATGGCCGCGCCGATACCGCGCGTTCCTCCGGTGACTAAAGCAACTCTGGCCAAGGGGTTCTCCTCTGTTGCGCAATCAAATTACCGTGTTGTACATGCATGCGCAAGATTATTACGCTGCGGGTGTATTTAATCACGCTCGACGCAAAGTGCAACACCCATTCCACCGCCAATACAAAGTGTAGCCAGGCCTTTCTTTGCGCCCCGGTCTTTCATTGCAAACAGCAATGTATTCAGAATGCGGGCACCAGATGCCCCGATCGGATGGCCAATTGCTATGGCACCGCCATTCACGTTCACAATTTCCGGATCCCAGCCCATTTCCTTGTTGACCGCCAGAGCCTGGGCAGCAAAAGCTTCGTTTGCTTCAACCAAATCCAGATCAGCAACTGACCAGCCGGCTTTTTCCAATGCCTTGCGGCTGGCTCCGACCGGACCAATTCCCATGATTGCCGGATCAACGCCGACCGTGGCATAGGACACGATGCGTGCCAGAGGTTCGATGCCGCGCTTTTCGGCGTCATCCGCGCCCATCAATAAGACGCCGGCGGCCCCGTCATTGATGCCACTTGCATTGGCGGCGGTGACAGTGCCGTCCTTTTTGAATGCGGGGCGCAGCTTCTGCATGCCTTCGAGATTGGCGCCATGTCGAATGTATTCATCTTGATCAACAACAATATCGCCTTTCCGGGTTTTAACGGTGAACGGTGTGATCTCGGCGGCAAAACGCCCGGCTTTCTGGGCCGCCTCGGCTTTGTTCTGGCTTGCCACGGCGAATGCATCCTGCATTTCGCGGCTGATCTGCCACTTTTCCGCGACGTTTTCTGCCGTTTGCCCCATGTGATAGCCGTTGAATGCATCCCACAGCCCATCCCGGATCATCGAGTCGATAAACTGCATATCGCCCATTTTCTGACCTTTGCGAAGATTGGCGACATGGGGTGACATCGACATGTTTTCCTGCCCGCCGGCGGCGACGATAGCCGCGTCCCCCAACTGGATGTGCTGGGCTGCCAGCGCAACGGCCCGCAATCCGGATCCACATACCTGATTGATTCCCCAGGCGGCGCTTTCAATCGGGAGACCCGCGTTGACATGCGCCTGCCGGGCAGGATTCTGTCCTTGTCCGGCGTCCAGAACCTGCCCCAGAATCGTTTCGGACACGTCTGACTTGTCAATCCCGGCCCGTTCTACCAATGCCTTCAGAACCGCTGAACCCAGATCATGTGCCGGGGTGTTTGCGAATGATCCTGAGAAACTGCCGACAGGGGTGCGGGCGGCCGATACGATCACGACATTTTTCATTGAGAAGTCCTCTTCTGAAATCCAGATGAGACGAGAGCACGGCTGACGATTGCCCCGTCCTTGCATGATCAGTCTTAGGACCAACGCAACGATGGAGCAATAGGAAGAGACCTACATGGATTTGTCAGGCAGTTCGTTTGCTTCTTGGAAGCTGCCATGGTGGTGTCGTCGTCGGGGCGCCGAAATAATATCCTTGCATGCAATCAATGCCTGTCTCTGCCAGAAAGGCGACGTCATCAGCAGATTCAACACTTTCCGCAACAGTAAACATTTCAAACTGTTTGGCAATTCCAATCAGGGCCTTGGTCAGAATCTGATTGTCCGGGTTGTTGTGAACACCGCGTATGAACTGGCCGTCTATCTTGATGATGTCGAAATAAAAATCCCGAAGGTGGCGAAAGGCGGTGTATCCAGAGCCAAAATCGTCAAGCGCAAAAGAGACCCCCTGCTTTTGCAGCTCTTCCATAAAGCTGATGACAAGTTCCGGCATGAGCATGGCGGACGTTTCCGTGATTTCGAGTATGAGGCGCTCCGCCGCCGTCGGATCTTTCCTGAATCCGTTTTCCAGAGTTCTGATCCAGCGCAGATAGCCGACAGAACGGGCAGACATGTTGATTGAAAGGCGCAATGAAGGCTCATCCAACAGCGCCTCAAACCCCTTTTCCAATGCGAGGCAGTCAATAACCCTGCCTATTTCATGTGTTTCAATGACATTGATGAAATCGCGGGCCGGAATGATACGGCCTGTATCATCCATTATTCGGATCAGCCCTTCATAAAAGGCGATTGGTGTATCGTCTTTGGCAAGAACAACCGGCTGGAAGGCCAGCATTGCCCGTTTCTGGCGCAAGGCATTCTCTACCATATTCAGTACATCGCGATCGCGTTGATTTATCGCATAGGCCAGCGGGCTACCGGCGGGATTTTGTGATCGTGCCTCTGTGGGCAACAATTGTGATGGCATGGCTAATCTCCGTCCCAGACTTGGGACAGTTTGTAGCCGCGGAGTCTAATATTTCGTAAATATTCTTATTTTGTTCTATTTTTGAATAAACATGTCTTGGGGCTTGGAAATCGGTGACATGCATCATTTTGTTTTTGGCTGAAGAAACCTTTTGCGCGAAATTCGGCAGCCACTCTGGCCCGACATGCGCCGGTACGTCCGGCCGGCCCGCCCCTTTTAACTGTCCGCCCCTTCTGAAAGCAGGGCTTTGAATATGGATTTCGCCGAATCGCTATCCCACTCGGCATCACCGCGCAGACGGGCAATTTCCCGCCCTTGAGGGTCAAGAATTATCGAAATAGGAAGGCCGAACACTCCCATTTTCCGGGCCAGAGCCTGTTTTGTGTCAAGAAGGATGGGCATGTTCTTTACGCCGACTCTGTCGAAAAACTGTTTGATCCCGCGCACGGAATTGCGCCCGGTGGCAATGGTGACGACCTGAAAATTCTTTCCGCCAATTTCAGTCTGCAGACGATCAAGAGACGGCATTTCAGCCAGACAGGGTGGGCACCAGGTTGCCCAGAAATTCAGCAGAATATACTTTCCCTTGTATTCAGCCAGGGTGTGCGGGTTTCCGTCCGCGTCGAAAAATGGGGTTTGCGGGGCGGCTTTCGGCTCACCGATAAACAGTAATTTCTTCATGGAGCCTTCGCGCAAAGCTTCCAGGGCTGCTGTATCGGCCATGGCTGCATTTGCACCCAGCGCAAGGCCCGCGTATAGGACGACAGAACGAAACAATCTCATCTTTCCCTCCAAGGGTTCAGCCATGACGAACGAAACCTCAGACACCAAATCTGCCAACGCCATGTGGGGCGGTCGCTTTGCTTCGGGTCCAGATGCGATCATGGAGGCTATCAATGCCTCAATCGGGTTTGATCAGCGTCTGGCTGCGCAGGATATCCAAGGCTCTCGTGCCCATGCCGCCATGTTGGCTGCAACAGGTATCATTACTGATAGTGATGCCAAAGCGATAAGGGAAGGGCTGCTCACGGTCTTGTCAGAAATTGAACGCGGCGGGTTTGAGTTTTCCGCAGCACTGGAAGACATCCACATGAACGTGGAATCCCGCCTGAAGGAGCTGATTGGCGAACCGGCGGGGCGCCTTCATACCGCGCGGTCGCGCAATGATCAGGTGGCACTGGATTTCCGCATGTGGGTGCGCGAGCAGACCGATGCGGCGATCACCGGCTTACAGGCGCTGATCAAGGCGCTCCTGACGCAGGCCGAGGCCGGCGCAGACTGGGTGATGCCCGGCTTCACCCATTTGCAGGTGGCGCAGCCGGTGACATGGGGCCATCACATGATGGCCTATGTGGAAATGTTCGGCCGCGATATGGGCCGATTTCAGGATGCGCGCAAACGTATGAACCTGTCGCCTCTGGGGGCCGCAGCGCTGGCGGGCACATCGTTCCCGATCGACCGGCATATGACGGCAGAGGCGCTGGGCTTTGACGCGCCGGCGCCCAATTCGCTGGACGCGGTGGCGGATCGGGATTTCGCACTGGAGTTTCTGGCTGTATGTTCGATAACTGCAATGCATCTGTCGCGGTTTTCAGAAGAACTGGTGATATGGTCTTCGGCCCAGTTTCGATTTGTGCAATTGTCGGACCGGTTTTCCACCGGCTCAAGCATCATGCCGCAAAAGAAAAACCCGGATGCCGCCGAACTGATCCGGGCCAAGATCGGCCGGATCATGGGGGCAATGGTGGGGCTGTTCACGGTGATGAAGGGCCTGCCGCTGACCTATTCCAAGGACATGCAGGAAGACAAGGAACAGGTGTTCGACGCCGCCGACAGCCTGATGCTGGCGCTGGCCGCGATGACCGGCATGGTCAGCGATATGAACGCCAACGTCAAGGAACTGGAGCGCGCGGCGGCCACCGGATTTTCCACCGCCACCGATCTGGCCGACTGGCTGGTGCGCGAGTTGGGGATGCCGTTTCGTGAGGCACACCATGTGACCGGCACGCTGGTGGCTCTGGCCGAGGGCAAGGGCTGTGATTTGCCCGACCTGTCGCTGGATGATATGCAAAGCGTGCAGGAAAACATCAACGCGGGTGTGTTTGATGTGCTGGGCGTGCATAACTCGGTGGCCAGCCGCACCAGTTATGGCGGCACAGCACCCAGTGAAGTGCGCAAGCAGATTGCCCGCTGGAAAGAGGCATTGAAATGAGAGCAGTTTTAACAATGATCGCGCTGGCTATGCTGGCCGCCTGTGGCGCGGATGGCGAACCGGTACGCCCGTCGGTAAATGCGGGTGTATCCATCACTCCAAGCGGGGTGCATCCGTCGGCATCTGTTGGCACCCGCGTTGGTCCGGTAAACGTCAGTATCGGGCTATAGTAAACTACAGTACCCAGCGAAATGCGCGTTTCAATTCGGCCACAGCGTTTTTGTCATACCAGCGCCCATGCGCCAGAATAATGCGCTCCGGCCCCCAGTCGATCATCTGTTGCACACTGGCCCGTAGCTTGTCACGGTGCTTGGAAAAGGTCATGCGCATATCGCGGGGCATCCCGCCGTCCGGGTCCTGTATTCCGCCCCATCTGGTCAGGATTCGCAGAAATTGGCCCAGTTTGTCTGGCTCGAAATTTTCAATCAGATCGGTCAGGATCAGGGTTTTCGAGGGGGAGTGAAAGAACACCGCCTCGCGGTGGATTTTGCTGCCCTCGACAATCATCTGTTCGATCTGGCCGGCCCAGGCGGCGGGCGGGGTCTGGGTCAGTTCCTCGTCAAAGCGCAGGCGCATCCCGTGCTTTTCTGCCCGCTTCACCACGCCGGGGGCGGCATAGGCGCGGGCCTTGGGAAATGCCTTTTGCCATTCGGTGATATAGGCATAGTGAATCCAGTTGGGCGCAATCAGGTGGCAAACCGGGCCAAGGGCGGCCACTTCATCCCGCAGGCTGTCGCAAATTTTGGTGGGTGAGTGCAGCCAGATATCGCCGTTTTCCAGCCGCACCACGGTCATGCGGGTGGAAAAGGGGACGCCGTAGAACCTGATGGACGGGCCATCCACGATCCAGATGTTTTCCGCGACGGGTTTCAGGGTGTTCAGGGGGGCGTAGCCGGCCATTCTCTCGGTTTTCGGTTATGGTGGTAATATATACCGGATTTGTACCGGCGCGGATATCCTTAACCTTGGTTGAAGGGTTGCTATTTATTATGGTTTCCTTATCCGTATGCGGCAAATATAACGAACAAGGCCAGCTAGATGGACCATTTTCTATACCAAAACAGCATCCTCCATGCCGAAGACGTTGCAATCCCCGAAATCGCCGCACAGGTGGGCACCCCGTTCTACCTCTATTCCGCCGCCACCCTGCGCCGCCATTACCGGCTGTTCGACGAGGCGCTGGAGGGTCTGGACCATCTGGTTTGCTATGCGATGAAGGCCAATTCCAATCAGGCGGTGCTGAAACTGATGGCCGATATGGGCGCGGGTATGGATGTGGTTTCGGGCGGGGAATATGCTCGCGCAAAAGCCGCCGGTGTGCCCGGCGAGCGGATCGTGTTTTCCGGCGTTGGCAAAACACGGCAGGAAATGTACATGGCGCTGACCGGTGGCATACGCCAGTTCAATGTTGAATCCGAACCGGAAATGGAGGCGCTGAACGAGGTGGCATTGTCGCTGGATATGGTCGCCCCCGTCACCATTCGGGTGAACCCGGATGTCGACGCCAAGACCCATGCCAAAATCGCCACCGGCAAAGCGGAAAACAAATTCGGTATTCCGATCTCGCGGGCCTCGGCGGTTTACGCCCAAGCGGCGGCGATGAAGGGGCTTGAGGTGATCGGCATTGACGTTCACATCGGTAGTCAGTTGACGCAACTGGACCCTTACCGTGCGGCTTATGAAAAGGTGGCTGACCTGACAAAACAACTGCGCGCCGAAGGGCACAGCATCCGTCGCCTTGATTTGGGGGGTGGTCTGGGCATCCCCTACGAGCGCTCCAATGACGCCCCGCCCCTGCCGGCGGAATACGGCGCCATGGTCAAGGAAGTGCTGGGTGATCTGGACTGCGAGATCGAGATTGAGCCCGGTCGCCTGATCGCCGGAAACGCCGGCATTCTGGTGGCGCAGGTGATCTATGTGAAACAGGGTGAGGACAGGCAATTCCTGATTGTGGATGCGGCCATGAACGACCTGATCCGCCCCGCGATGTATGAAGCACACCACGACATCCTGCCGGTGACCGAACCCGTGGCGGGGGCGGAACAATCCCCTTACGACATCGTTGGCCCTGTCTGTGAAAGCGGTGATACATTCGCCAAACAGCGCAATTTGGCGCCGCAACAGGCGGGTGATCTGGTGGCGTTCCGCTCGGCCGGTGCTTACGGCGCGGTGATGGCCTCGGAATACAATTCTCGCCCTCTGATCCCCGAAGTTCTGGTCGATGGGCATCAATTCGCTGTCATCCGGGCCCGTCCGACCTTGGAAGATATGATAAAACGGGATAGCATCCCCGAGTGGCTTTGACGCACCATCGTCCTTTGAGAGGTGCGATGAGCAGTTGAAAAAGGTGAGATGATCGAAACCGAACACCATAAACACCAAACACAACGATCTTTGGACCGTGCCGTTTTTCTGACGCGTATCGGTCTGCTGGCCGAACGTGTCAGCCGTGCCTTCTGGCCATTGTGGAGCATTTTGCTGATAGGTTTTGCACCCCTGATGATGGGTTTGCAGGACAACCTGTCCGAAAGTGTTTTCTGGGCCTTGTCGACGATCTGGATGATTGGGCTGATCTGGACCATTTGGTATGGTGTACGTCGGTTTCACTGGCCTTCCAAGGCCGAAGCCGAAGCGCGGCTGGATCAGAGCCTGCCCGGCCACCCGCTGGCGGCCATTCAAGATACCCAGGCGATTGGCACACAGGACGAAGCATCGCGCGCCGTCTGGCAGGCGCACCGGCATAGAATGGCCGAAAGGCTGAAAGCGGTGCAGGCTGTCGAACCTGACCTGAAGATTTCGCGGTTTGACCCTTTCGGGCTACGGTATACAGCGCTCCTGGCTTTTGTCGTTGCGCTCATATTTGGTACATTCGGACAGGTGGCGAGTATTACGTCGCTGGCTTCCGGTCCGGGCGGTGCAGCCCTGGCTTCAGGCCCGACCTGGGAAGGTTGGGCCGAACCACCAAACTATACGGGAAAGCCCAGCCTTTATCTGAACGACCTGATCAACAAGCCGTTGCGCGTTCCGGAAGGGACACGCATAACCCTGCGGTTCTACGGAGGAGATGGCAGCGCACGGTTCTCGGAAACCGTATCCGGGCAGCAAGCCAGGCTCAATGCACCAGCAGAAACCGGGGCCATCAGCTTTGAGGTGCTTCATGATGGTGATCTGACAATTTCCGGCAGCGACGGTACAAGCTGGCGGGTTATGGCTTTGCCTGATATGGCACCATCGGTTCAATTGGCCGGGCCAATGAAACGCGAAGCGCGTGGAAAGATGAGCCAGCCGTTTAGTGCTCAGGATGATTATGGCGTGGTCTCCGGACAGGCCCGGTTCACCCTTGATCTTGCAAAGGTCGATCGCCGCTATGGCCTGGCAGAAGAGCCGGAGCCCCGCGAGGCACTGGTGCTTGATCTTCCGATGCCGATTACCGGTGATCGTGCAGAATTCACCGAGGATCTGGTGGATGATCTGTCCAAACACCCGTGGTCAGGCCTTCCGGTTACCATGACCTTGCAGGTGATGGATGCCCGCGATCAGACCGGAGACAGCACACCTGAAAGCATGACCCTTCCGGGGCGGCGGTTTTTTGATCCGCTCGCCAAGGCGGTTGTTGAGCAAAGGCGCGATCTGTTGTGGTCCCGCAAAAATGGCAGGCGCGTGGCACAAGTGTTACGGGCTGTGACGAATAAGCCGGAAGGGTTTGTTCGCAACGAAAGTGGCTATCTGATGTTGCGGGTGGCTATCCGCCGTCTGGAGGCGGCTGTTGCATTCGGCCTGACCGAGGACGTGCAAAATGAAGTGGCGGATGCGCTCTGGGAAGTTGCGCTGTTGTTTGAGGATGGCTCACTTGCCGATGCGCGCGAAAGAATGCAGCGTGCTCAGGAACGCCTGTCAGAAGCCATGAAAAACGGCGCCTCCAAAGAGGAAATCGCCGATCTGATGCAGGAATTACGGGAAGCAACACGTGATTATATGCGCCAGTTGGCCGAACAGCAGCAGGCAGATCCCAATCAGCAAAATGCACAGAATCAGAACGGCCAGACGCAGGAAATCACCCAGGAACAGATCCAGGCGATGATGGACAAGATTCAGGAACTGATGGAACAGGGCCGCATGGCCGAAGCCCAGCAGTTGATGGAGCAGTTCAACCAGATGATGGAAAACCTCCAGGTTACGCAGAATCAACCGGGGAAAGGTGGCAACAATCCAGGTGAGCAGGCCATGGACGGGCTGAAGGAAACACTGCGCGAACAGCAGGGGCTGTCAGACCAGGCATTTCGGGATCTTCAGGAGCAATTCAATTCACAGACCGGTGCAGGCCAGAGTAGTGAAAACGAAGGCCTGAACGGAGGTCAGGGTCGGGGCCAGAGCCATAATGGCCAAGGCGGTGAACAAGGTAAGGGCGACGGGCAAGGCAAAGGCCAGGCGCAGGGTCAGCAACAGGGTGAGCCGGGAGGTGACACAACCGGCCAAAGCCTTGCAGACCGCCAACAGGCTCTGCGTGATCAGCTTGGGCAGCAACTGGGCAATCTTCCGGGCGGCAACGGGCCGGAAGGGCAGGCCGCGCGCGAAGCACTGGGTCAGGCAGGTGATGCCATGGACCGGGCAGAAGATTCCCTGCGCAATAACGATCTGGCGGCTGCGCTGGATCAGCAGGCAGAAGCGATGCAGGCGCTTCGCGAAGGCATGCGTAATCTGGGCGAAGCATTGGCGCAGCAACAGCAACAGAACCAGCCGGGCCAGCAGGGGCAGGTGGCGGGGCAGGCCAATCAGCAGGGGCGTGACCCTCTGGGACGTGAAAGCGGCACGCGTGGCAAGGTCGGCACCGATCGGGAACTGTTGCAGGGCGAAGATGTTTATCGCCGTGCGCGTGATCTTCTCGATGAAATCCGCAGACGTTCAGGCGAACAAAACCGCCCAAAGAACGAGCGCGACTATCTGAAACGCCTGCTGGATCAGTTCTGAGGTTCGCTTGTCGGGGCGCCTGCCGAGTTGTCGGTTCCACTATCCGGAGACATTGTTGCATCCGGGCCCTTGTCACCGCCCATCATGACGATGGCCCTTTTCATCCAGTCGTCTATCCACAACCGCAAGCTGTTCACCTTTTCCACATAGGCAACAACATAGGGCTCGCTCTGGGGAACTTTCCTGACGATTGCCGGTGCATAGACATAGGCAAGGATTGCCAAGGTCAACAGCAACAGAACAAATCCGAATCCCAGCCGAAACCCGCGCCGACGCCGGGTTTTGACCTCGGGGGTTACCGTTGAATTGTCCTCGTCTCCGTCATCGCGCTCCGAAGCCGGGCGAAGCGTCGAGTTGATTTCCTCGATATCGGGTAAAAGATCCCGGCGTGTGCCGGTTCCAAGGTCGGCTTGGGTGGCCTCTGGTTCCTGTGTTTGCGCAGGATGCTCCCCGGCCTCGGCTGTGGTGTCTGGCTCGGCATCATCCAATCCCAGATCAGTCTGGGTTTCCAGTCCGCTCAGAATTTCTTGCTCACGCTGCTTGATCTCTGCATCGGCCTCTTCGCGCAGAATACTGAGAATGGATTCATCCGGTTTCTGGCGGGGGGGAGTGCCGTCTTCCGATTCGTCAGCGGCTTCTTCCGTTCCAGCTTCCACGATCTCGGCAATCGTTTCCACAACAGTGGTAGAGACTACCGTTTCTTCTATTTCTTCTTCGGTCAGAATAGTGTCGTCCTCGGCCGAGAGCACATCTTCCAGCGTTTCCTCAGCCAGAATTTTTTCAAGTGCCGAAGGTTCCTCTTCATCGGCGTCTTCTGGTTCGCCCACTTGCTGGTGTGAAGTGTCTTGCGCCGCATTTTCTTTGATCTCATGCTGTTCTGGCAGTCCCTGGCTTTCTTCCTGTTCCTCTTTTGCAGCCTGGGTGGCTGCAGAAACCTGAAACCATGTGTGCCCACAGCTTGAGCACTGAACATCGCGCCCACTGCTAGGGATAACGTTTTCGTCGACCTCGTATTGAGCGCTGCAATTCGGGCAAATCAGCCGCATGTCGTATTCCGCCTATATTTGCGGTGTTAAAACCGCATGAAACCCTTTATTTCGCAACGTTGTATCAAGGGTTTGCCAAAGTTCAAAGCATTTGCATGTTGAAAGCATTGAAACATTGCCAATCGTTGGGCAAAACTGTTGCCAGAATGTCGAAAAGGAATATCGGGTGATTGAGCTGGAAAACGTGTCATACAACTATGGCGGAGGAGAACTTCTTTCAAATGTCTCGCTTAATCTGGCCCCCGGATCCTTCCATTTTCTGACCGGGCCTTCCGGGGCCGGAAAGACGACATTTCTGAAGCTTTGTTATATGGAATTGCGGGCAACTGCCGGACATGTGCAGGCATTTGGGGCCGATGTGCGCAGCATGGGCCGTGACGATATTGCCCGCGCCCGACGGCGCATTGGTGTCGTGCATCAGGATTGCCAGTTTCTGGACCACCTTCCAATTTCTGAAAACATCGCGCTGCCGCTCGCGGTCAGTGGTCAAAGCACCAGCGCCGAAGCTGACAACCTGGATGACCTGATGCAATGGGTCGGCCTGAAGCGGCGCGCGCATGCGCTTCCGGCCGAGCTTTCGGGAGGGGAACGGCAACGGGCTGCTTTGGCCCGTGCCGTCATAATGTCACCGGATGTGATTCTGGCGGATGAGCCAACCGGAAATGTGGATTGGGAAATGTCCAAACGCTTGTTGTCATTGCTTGTCGAATTGAATCGTATGGGCAAGGCCATTCTGATTGCTACCCATGACCTGAACCTGATACGCACAGCAAAATCGCAGGTAAATGCCCGTGTTTTAAGAATAAAAGACAGGCACCTGCAATTAGCGGGGGCAGATCTGTGAGGTTGTTTCAGTCTGTACCGGAACGTTTCCGCAGAACTTCCGGCTCAGAAAAGAGCGTCGTTCCGCCGACCGGTTTTACCGCACAGCTGACCTTGTTTTCGGCTGCGGCCATGGCCTTTCTGGCCGTTTTTGCCCTGGCGCTGTCGCAGGCTTCGGGGCGTCTTGCGGATCGGTGGTCGGCAGAGCTTGCGCGTAGTGCAACCGTTCGCATCAACGCACCCAAAGACCAGATAGATGCGCAGACCGAGGCTGTCATGAAAGTTCTGAAAACCACTGTTGGAATTGCCGAGGCCAGGGTGATCGGGAAAGACGAACAACAGGCGCTGCTGGCCCCTTGGTTCGGCCCGGATTTGCCGCTAGATGCCCTGCCGCTGCCGCAGTTGATCGAAGTCATCGAAGATGAAACGGGTTATGACAGTGATGGTCTGCGCCAGCGCCTGGCGGCGGAAACACCTGGCGCGGTTCTGGATGACCATACGCGCTGGCGGAAACCACTCGTCAAGGCGGCTGACCGGCTCCGGTCACTCGGGCTGATTTCCATCATTTTGATAACACTGACCATGGGGGCAATGATTGCCTTGGCCGCAAATGCTGCACTTGCAGCAAACGCACAAGTGATACGTGTGTTACGCCTGATTGGCGCACGTGATGCGTTTATTGTGCGTGCATTTGTACGACGATTCACCCTGCGTGCGGTCGGCGGAGCGCTGGTTGGTACCGCGCTGGGCATGGTTTCGGTTGCCTTCCTGCCAGCGGCTTCGACGGCCGGTGGTTTCCTTACGGGGTTAGGCTTTCGGGGCTGGAATTGGTTCCTGCCTCTTACAATTCCATTGCTGGCCGGGCTTGTTGCTTTCTGGGCCACGCGCTGGGCTGCATTCCGGCGCCTGAGGGAGTTGACCTGATGGGATATGCCATACAATGGCTGCGCTCGCTGATTTTCGTGGTGCAGATGTACATGATGATGCCATTGATGGCGATCGTGTTCGTACCTTGGGCGATTATCCGTCGTGATGGCGTCTATACCTATATTCGAAACTATGCGCATTATGTGCGCTGGACCGCCGCATGGATGGTTGGCCTGAAAACCGAAGTGCGCGGAGAAGCGCCAACAGATCAGGTTCTCGTCGCCTCAAAGCATCAGTCTTTTCTGGATGTCGTCATATTGGTCAGTGTGCTGCCGCGGTCACGTTTCATAATAAAGAAAGAACTGCACAATATGCCGATCTTCCACTTTTTCGGCAAGCGGATGGGAAATGTGCCGGTGGACCGCGGCAAACGCAAACAGGCAATTGCCAAGATGATGCAGGATGTTGCCAGCGGCAAGAACCTTCCCGGGCAACTGGTCATTTATCCCCAGGGGACACGTATCGCACCGGGGGTCAAGGCGCCTTACAAGGTCGGGGTCGGGCTGCTTTATGAACAGACTGGTCTGGATTGTGTGCCAGCGGCAACAAATGTGGGTGTGTTCTGGCCGAAACGCGGAATCTACCGGCGCCCCGGAACAGCGGTACTGGAGTTTTTACCCCGTATTCCGGCGGGGTTGCCCCTAGAGGAATTCATGGTCAGGCTTGAGACAGAGATTGAAAGCGCTTCAGACCGTTTGCTGGCTGAGGCTGGCTTCCAGAAGTAGAAAAGGCGGTGAAAACATGAACTTTATTGAAACGACCGAATCGCTTGAGGCGTTATTTGACGCCCCTGCAACGGCATCTCTCATAAAGGTTGCCCCCTGCCTGACACCGGCCTATCGGCAATGGATTATGCGCAGCCGGTTTTGCGTGCTGTCCACAATCGGCCCCAACGGCACCGATGGCAGCCCGAGAGGGGACAGAGGCCCGGTTGTGCAGGAGCTGGATAAACACACTCTGCTGATGCCCGATTGGCGCGGAAACAACAGGCTGGACAGCCTGCGAAACATTGTTGCCGACGGGCGGGTTTCGTTGATGTTCATGGTGGCCGGCAGTGACAGCGTTATCCGAATCAACGGTACGGCCAAACTGACCACCGACGCCGATATGCGTGGCCGGTTCGCGCAAAATGGTAAGCTGCCAAAGCTGGTGATCATTGTGCGAATTGCCGAGGTTTACGCGCAATGTGCCCGGGCGATCATGCGGGCGGGACTATGGCGCGACGGCGATCAGTCACACGGGCTGCCAAGCATGGGGGATATCCTGGCCGAGCAGACCAAAGGTGATTTTGATGGCCAGACCTATGATGCGGCCTGGCCCGAACGCGCCAGAAAATCGCTATGGTAACGTTGTGCAATCAGGCGGGTAACGCACCGGTCGATTTGGCAATATGCGTGGCGATGGCATCCATCAGCGGTGGCGACAGCGCGTCATAGGGCTCCAGTCCCAGCGCTTTCAGTCTTGCACGAATGTTATCCATGCGTGACGGGTCAACACCCCCCTCGATGACCGAGGAAACAAAGGCGGCAAATTCTGCGCCCGACCAGCCGCTTTCCGGCGAAAGTTCAGTGTGAACAAAATCCAGCCCGTAGAACGGATGATCCTTGTTCTCGATCCTGCCATACATATGTACACCGCAATCTTTGCAGGCATGCCGCTGAATAGCGGCATCTTCGTCTATGATCGCCAGCTTTTCCTCGTTTTCAACCACTGTAACTGCACCTCTGTCCACGACGGCAACCTGTGAAAAGATAGCGCCGGCCGGTTTCCAGCATTTGGTACAGCCGCAAACATGATTGTGGGCTGTTTGGGCCTTGACAACAACTTTGACCGGGTCAGACGTGCAGTGACAAACCAATGTGCCACCGGAAAAACCTGGCTGGCCAGGGCTGACACCATTATCGACACTCGGATGTATTTTCACGGAAGGCCCAGGATCAGCAGGCCCGCTTCCGTTGGCCGAAGGGCTGTGGCTTTGTCCTCCTCCGAAAAGGCGTTTGAGAATTCCCATTTTTTCCTCCCTGATACCAGAGGGCAACCGCAATTGCTGCAGGCTCTCCATGATGTACTTTAATGCGTTTTTGAATGGGAAAAAACTGGACCAAAGCACTATAAATAAGGGGCCATGCAGGTTTGTTTCACGCAGATTTTCACTTGGAACCGCTCTGCAGAACACGACGAACATCAGCAAGCGTTTCCTGCAGGTCACGTGTTGCGGCTGGCTGCGAAATGCTGTGGTCAAGCCGGATACTGGCAGGCGTTCCATCCAGCAGCAGAATACGGTCGGCCAGTTCTGCTGCGTCGCTCAAGCTATGGGTTACCAGAATGGTTTGAAATTCGGATTCATTCAGTATTTTTCTGACCATGGCCCGCATGCGGTTGCCGGTTGCTTCATCCAAAGAGGCAAAAGCCTCATCCAGAATGAGAGTGTCGGGTTTGGCGGCAAGAGCACGCGCCAGAGCGACCCGGCGTTGTTGCCCCAGCGATAGCTGACGCGGAAAGGCCTGCTGCCGCTCTTTCAACTCCACGCGTTCCAATGCGTGCTCGGCCACCTGTTTGGTGCAGCCCGCAGCAATCAGGATATTGTCCAGAACACTGCGCCAGGGCAGCAATGTCGGTTCCTGAAAAACCATTGCAACCTTTCCAGTCCCGGCGACCGCCCCGCTAAAGTTCCGGTCCAGCCCGGCAATTATCCGCATCAGGGTGGATTTGCCGATTCCCGAAGGCCCGGTGAGTGCAAGGACTTCACCTCTCTCCAACGTCAGAGAGATCGGGCCAAGCACCTGCCTGTCACCAAAGGATTTTTCCAGGATTTCAGCTTTCATTCAGGCGCCATCCAGAGGCCGATTTTTCCCAAGGCTGCACGATCAGGTATTCAATCGCAAGCATGATGGCAACAAAGCTCAGGGCATATGCCAGAATATGGCCAACCTCAAACAACTGAAAATACAAATGGATCTGGAACCCGACGCCATTGCTGCGCCCCAGAAACTCAACCACCAGAACGATCTTCCAGATCAAGGCGAAACCGGTTCTTCCGGCCGCTGCAAAATGCGGCGCAAGCTGAGGTAAAATAACGTGGCGCCATGCGGATGAACGCGGCATGCGAAAAACCTGCGTCATATCGTTGAGTGCCGGGTCAAGCGAACGCGCGCCTTCGCGCATCATTACGGCGATCATTGGTATCTTGTTCAGGGCAACGGCCGTCACGGCGGCGGCTTCCGTCAGGCCGATCCAGAGATAGCACAATACGATAATGACGAGGGCCGGCAGATTCAGAAAGATGATCAGCCAGGGGTTGGCCCAGGCGTTGAAGGCTTGATTGCGTCCGGCCACGATCCCCAACAGGCTGCCTATGCTCATGGCCAGAAAAAATGCGGCAATGACACGAAGCAGGGTGGCCAGAAGATGCCTTCCCAGTTCACCGGTTCGGGCTTCCAGCCAAAAAATACGCGCCACTTCGGTTGGTGGGGGCAACAGGCTGCTGTCGTTAATATAGCGGGACAGGGCCACCCACATCAGCAGGAACACGCCAAATGATAGCAGACCTCTTACAAGGTTTGATCTGCTAGCTGCCCGGTGTGTAGAAGGTGCCATCTGGGAGTGATTTCGCATTGCCGACAAGTTTTTCTCCACCCAGTTCTGCCATCAATGCCAGGAATTTTGAAGCTGCTTCCAGATCAACCGGTTTTTGTTCGGGGATTCCAGCCCGGAAACCGGCTTTCAGTGCTTCAAAAGCGGCATCGCTTTTTGCCTTCATGAACGGGCGCAAACGATCCCATTCCGCATCATCCGTGGCCAGTTTGTCTTTGGCCATTCGAGAGGCCGCGGCAAACCCTGCCACCAGATCAGGATGGTTACGTGCGAATTCACCCTTGACCACATAGCCCAGCAACGGTGTTTCCGGGTCCAGACCCAGCGCTTGTGCTGCCTCTGACACGGAAACAAGTTCGCGAAACCCCTTGGCTTTCATCTTGGCCAGAAAGTGCCAGAAATTTATGGTTCCCTGCAATTCGCCTTGCAATGCCTTCTTGAATATGAGTGGTGGCGCGCCAAATACCTGTTCAGTATTGGTTTTCAGGTCGAACCCTTCGCTTTTCATTGCATAGGCCTGCAGGATCAGCCAGCTTTTATCAAGCGGGCCACCGGCTATTCCAATTTTTGTGCCTTTCAGATCTGAAAGTTTTTGCGCCGGGCTGTCTGCCGGAACCATCAGGCTGCCGACCGACTTTGAATACGGAATGAAGACAAAATCTTTTCCGGCTGCCCGCTGTCGGGCCACCCAAATCCAATCGGAAACGATGATATCGGCCTCACCACCCTGAAAGGCAATCTTGGCAGCCGGTCCACCGGCCATGCCCATCACCTCCATTGTAAACCCGTTGGCCTTGTCAAAACCATTGTGTTGTATGGTGTTCAGTTCCCAGTTGACGGTGCCAAATTTCAGAACCGCCAGTTTCAGCGTTTCAGCCGAACTGGTAACTGTCGCGGCTACTATCAGCAGAAAAGATGCAAGAATCGCGGAAATATGGCGCATGGCCCGGCCTCCAGGTTAGTATTCTGCCGCAAGCCTAACGAGGCTGGAAAAAAGTACAAATAAGACCTATGGGCAATCGCCCTGAAGGTTGTGATATGGTCAGTTAAGCAGAAGGCTTGAAACTTGTTGATGTATAATACCATCGCTTCTCTGGTGGGACGCTGTACTGGGAAAGCGTAAAGAGTGAACAATCGGGCTTCCGGGATCAAGGTATTGGGACCTGAAGGCAGATAGGAGAATAGTCGGAAATGACCGATGCGGGTCGCAAAGAAGATTTTACCAAAAGCATTCGCTCGGTTCTGGTCGTCGATGATCATCCCCTGTTTTGCGAGGCTCTTTCAGCGACGTTGGAAAGCATTCTGGATCTGAACAACATTCAAACGGCAAACTCGCTGACCAACGCTCTTGACCTTCTGAATGGGGGGCTTGAGGTTGATGCTGTGGTACTGGATCTGAACCTGCCGGACGTATCCGGTGTCGACGGTTTGTTACGTTTGCGTGCCCAAACCCCCAAAACCCCGGTTGTCGTGGTTTCGGCCCTGGGGGACAACCGTGTCATCACGGCCGTTATCGCTTCTGGTGCCGCTGGGTTCATCCGCAAGGATGCTCCAAGGGATGTTCTGGAAAATGCCTTTCGTAAAGTCTGGGCAGGAGAAACCTATTTTCCGGAGGACTATATCCGACCGTCCGGCGAAGAAGGTGCTGCGGATGAAACCGAGCAGATCGTAGAACGCCTTTCCAGTCTGACGCCGCAACAGGTCACAATCCTGAAACTGGTTTGTGAAGGCAAGCTGAACAAACAGATTGCTTACGATCTGTCGATTGCCGAAACCACTGTAAAGGCCCATATAACCGCGATTTTGCGCAAACTCGGGGTACACAGCCGGACACAGGCGGCACTTTTGGCCAAGGAGGCACAGTTTTCAGCTTTGTTGAAATGAGGGGGCGTGTGAAGTAGACTTGTGGGGTTGCATGTCTTGTCTGCCAGGTGGGGAAAATAGTTGGAAGCGGTTGCCGATAACAGGCCAAACAAGCTGACCGAAGGTGATGCAATCCGTATTGGTGCCTCTAGCAAAACGGATTCCGGTCAGGCAATTGAGGAAATCCAGGATGCGATTTGGCAACCGGATATTGCCTTTGTCATATTGTTTGTTTCCCCGGAATTTGACCATGATCAGCTTTCCCAGGCATTAAGTTGCGCCTTTCCGGATGTCCCGGTTCTTGGATGTACCACAGCGGGCGAGATCACCCCGGACGGCTATGCCGAAGGGGCGATTGCAGCGGTTTCTTTTTCTCGCCGGCATTTTTCGGTCTGCAACCGTTTGCTGGACCAGATCAGTACAAAGGGGATCGGTGAAATCTCCGAGATCGCCCAAAGCATGGTTGCGGAAATCGAATCAAAGCCAGGCTGGAAAAAACTGGCGTTGCTTTTTGCGGATGGAATTTCTCTCTGTGAAGATGCGGTTGTTGCCGCACTTGATGCGGCCCTTGCACCAATTCCGCTTTTTGGCGGATCAGCCGGCGATGGTATGTGTTTTCAGGAAACCTTTGTTATCCGCAACGGCGTTTTCCACTCGGATGCCGCGTTGTTGATTCTGGTCGAAACCGATTACCGGTTTGTCGAAGTCACCTTTGACCATTTTCTGCCAACGCAAAAACAGATGGTTGTCACGGATGCCAAGCCTTCCGAACGGGTTGTCTGTGAAATAAACGGCGAACCCGCAGCCGAAGAATATGCGCGCATTATCGGATATCCCAAGAAACAGCTTGGTCCTTTCCTGTTTGCCTCGTTCCCGACGCTGGTACGTGCCGGCGGGCGAAACCATGTGCGTGCAATCCAGTCCGTTATCGGTGAGACCTGTCTGAAATTCTTGTCGGCCATTGATGTGGGGCTGGTTCTGACAATCGGAGAAGCTCAGGATATTCACGGTGAAATGAAGAAGCAGTTTCATCAGCTGACCCAGGAAAACGGCAAGCCGACATTGGTGCTTGGGTTCGATTGCATCTTGCGCAAGATCGAAATTGTGACCATCGGAGAAAAGCAGCGAATCTCGCAGATTTTCAAAGATAACAATGTCGTCGGTTTCAGCACTTACGGCGAGCAACACAATGGCATGCATGTCAATCAAACCTTTGTTGGTGTTGCCTTTTTCCAACCGCAAACGGGCCGGACATGCTGATCAACCCGGAAGATTCGCTCGAACGTCAGGTAGAAAAACTGCAAAAGATTGTGCGGTCCCTGATGCAGCGGGTCGAGCAAAGCAGCGAGATGGGCGCAACGCCCTATGCCTTGTTTCAAACCGCGATCAATCTTGAAAACCGGGTCAACCTTCGTACGGCCGACCTTCAGAATGCGCTGGACGATCTGAGCCATACCCATGAAGAACTGTCGCGGGCCTTGGCAGATGCCGAATCTTCGCGCCAGAATCTGCTTGATGCCCTTGAGGCGATGAGCGAAGGCTTTGCCCTGTTCTCTGATGACGCTCTGGTGATCTGCAATGAAAGGTTCCGCCGGCTGCTGCCGGATGTTGCCGACAAGATTGTCGAGGGAATGAGTTTTGACGAATACACCCGGGTTGTTTCCCAGAGTTCCGGTCTGGAACTGGAGGAAGGCCAGGACAGAACGGAATGGCAGGCGTTTCGCAGGCGGCAGCACGGACGCAGGCGCGCGACATTTGTGGTCCGCCTGAAGGGGGATCGTTGGATTCAGGTGTCTGACCGTTCCATGTCCAAAGGACGTGCCGCCATTGTGCATACGGATATTACCGAGATGGTGCGCGAACAGCGCCTGCAACGGGACCAGATACTCGATCGTCAGGCGCGTCTGGCGCGGGCAACCATTGACCATATGAGCCAGGGTGTCTGCACCTTTGACGCAGATCACAGGCTGGTGACAAGCAACAGCCGTTTTCACGAATTGCTTTCTCTGCCGGTCCGGCTGGCGCAGGACGGGGCCAGGCTGGAGGAGATTCTGCGTTATCTCGATGATGATATTCTGGAAAGCAACACGCTCATCCGCAAGCTTTTACCTTGGATCAGAAACGCAGACCGGCGCACAACTCTGAAACTTGATGTGTGCCGGTCCGACGGTATCATTCTGACAGCCAGTTTTCGCAAGCTGCCGGATGCAGGGTTTGTGGCCAGCTTTACAGATGTAACCGCCGAACGTCAGGCGGCCGAAGCCTTGGCGCGGTCAAAGGCAACGCTTGAATTGCGAGTTGCCGAGCGCACTTCGGCATTGACCAAGGTCAATAGCCAACTGGTTCGAAAATCACGAGAACAGGAACGGGCCGAACTGGAAATGCGTGCAGCCAAAGAAGCCGCCGAAGCCGCCAATCTCTCCAAGACCCGGTTTCTGGCCGCGGCCAGTCATGATTTGTTGCAACCGCTGAATGCTGCCAAACTGTTCTTGTCAAATCTGCAGGATACGCGCCTCGACAACAAGCAGGTTGAAACGATCAGCAGTCTGAGCCGGTCCTTCAATTCTTTGGAATCCATCCTGAATGCATTGCTCGATATTTCGCGTCTGGATGCGTCAGGGGCGGAGTTTTCTGTCAAGCCCCTGCGCCTGAATTCGGTTTTCGCGGCTTTGAAGGAGGAGTTTGAGCAACTGGCTGTCAGCAAGGGGATAACACTGAAAGTCATGCAAACCAGCGCCGTGGTGAATAGTGATGCAACCTATTTGCAGAGAATCATTCGCAACCTTCTTTCCAATGCAATAAAATACACTGACAGCGGCAAGGTGTTGCTTGGCTGCCGCCGAAAAGACAAAAAGGTCGCCATCTGCGTTCTGGATACGGGGCCGGGAATAGCCAAGAAAGATCAGAAAAGGATATTCGAGGAGTTTTTGCGCCTTGGTAATGACAACCATGATCAGGGCATGGGGCTTGGCTTGTCATTTGTCGAACGCGCCTGCCGCCAGCTTGGGCATGATCTGAAGTTGCTGTCAAAACCTGGCGCCGGTTCCCAATTTCAGGTCAGTTTGGAATGTTCACGCCTGGCGCCTCTGGAAAATCGGATTGAGTTCGAAGAACAAGCTGCTGAACACCCCGAAGAAATGGATGTGCTGGCGGCATTGGTGGAAAATGACAGGGAAGTCCTTTCGGCGATGGTTGGCACACTTGAAAAGTGGGGTGTTAGCGTCATGCCGGCCAAATCAACCAGCGAACTGATGGCACTTGTAGAAGAATTGGGTGTCCCGCCGGATGTTATCATTGCCGATTATCATCTGAACGGAGAGGATACCGGCCTTCACAGCATAGATTTGCTGCGGCGCAGGTCTGGCACGCGAATTCCGGGGATTCTGGTCACTGCGGACCGTGGCCATCAATTGCGCCGTGCCGCAAAGGAAATGGGGGTGGATATTCTGACGAAACCTCTGAAGCCACAGGCTTTGCGGGCCTTGTTGAACTGGACTTTGCAATAGCGCTTTCTGCGCACGAACGCAGGGGGCCTAGACCAATTGCCGATACAGAAAAAGCCGTAAAAGGGTTACGGAAAATGAAGGTTCAGAAAGATTGGAGATGTGGAATGCTCTCTCTCTCAAGATTGTTTGCCCGGATTGCCCTGATTGCGGCTCTGGCGGGGGCGACCAGCAGTAACGCCAGCCCTGCGACCGACCTTGTCTTTTCGGCAGAGGCTCTCAACAACATACCGGCCAGATCGGAAGTTACCTATTTGCACGAACGCTCCGGTACAGGAGAAAAGCTGTTTCATCCGGTAAACGGCACCGCCTCGCTTAGGTTGCAGCCAGGGTCCGACGGAAACCAAGTGATCCTGACAATGCGGGAAGACGGCAAACTCCGCAGTCAGACACCCTTTCCAGCCGATGTTGGCAACCCGCTGGTCATGGCATTTCTGGAATACACCCTGCGCTCCATGGCCCAATCAACAGGTGGCAGCCCGTTCTATCTGCGCAACCGGATAAAGGACTCTCTCAGGTCTGGGGGGACGGTGGAAAATGTGACGGTCAAGATCAACGGTGAGGATATCAAGGCCCAGGACGTGGTTTTCCGCCCGTTCATGCAGGATCCGAACGCGCCGAAGATGGGCGATTTTGCCAGGCTGGAGTTGCATTTCGTTGTGGCGCAATCGGTTCCGGGCGGATTTGTCCGGTTTCAGGCCGCCACACCTGACAAGGATGGCAAGCGCCTGTATCGTGAGGTCATCGAATACGCAACCTTGTCCAGACAGGAGTAGGCCGTGAAACACCTGAACCGATTTCTTGCAGCAGCAATTGCCGCCGGGCTTGTGAACGTCGCGCCGGTCATGGCGCAGAACGTTCTCAATCTCAGTGACTATCCGACCGAGGCGCGGGCTGACTACGTGTTTGCCTGTATGGCGGTCAATGGTATGAACCGCCGATCGCTTTCACGCTGCTCCTGTTCGATTGATGTGATCGCAAGCATCCTGACATATGATGATTATGTCAGTGCCGAGACGGTTCTTTCCATGCGGCAGGTCGGGGGCGAAAATACCGGAATGTTTCGCGATTCAGCCATGGCAAAAGGCGCGGTGGCTGATCTGCGCCGCGCGCAGGCCGAGGCCGAAATCCGCTGTTTCTGACAGAATGATAGAATAGCGCGGGCAACAGGCGCCTCTGTCGCCCGGATTTGCCGGCGCCACGCCAGTTGTCGCACCGAATCAGCATCAGGCTGGAAACAGGGCGTTGCGCCTTCCGGAAAAGCATCGCCCCGAGCCCATGAAATCAATCACTTGGGCGAAAATGTTTCGCGCGCGAAACATCTGAAAAACAGGCTTGCAGAAGCATCATGACTCGTTTCTGACAACGGGAAAGCTCTGCTCAAACACTTCCCCTTCGGTGTCGGATGCGCGGACACGGATGGTATCGGCACCATTGTCGGTATAGGTGAACCGGAAACTGGGGTCCGTGCTGATGGAAATTCCGGCCTCCAATTTGAACAACAGTTCTTCGCCCTGATAGACTTCGAGTTCATCAATAAAGCGCGGGCTGATAAACAAATGGGTCATCTGATCGCGCTGCAACCCCGAATAATTCGGGTGTTTGATCATCACTTGCGCCACGCGGCGTACGCCGGATGCCGGTACGGACTGTTGCAATGTATCGGTCGCGTTCAGGGCCGCAGTGAGCTTCTCAAGCTGCTTCAGCTTCATCCGGCCCAGTGATGCCATCGCCGCTGCAGCGTCCTTTGCAGCCGGTGCCGAACATCCGCCAGATGCCTTGACATAACGGCCTACCATCAGCGTATCACCTGTTTCGGTTGTGGCAATGGCGCGGATGTTTGAATATTGGTTGACCCGTACCCGGGTTTCCAGATCAAGCGGATACATGGCCTTGCCAAAAGTGAACGTGGCAACCAGTGGTGAAGGATTTTCATCAATGACCAACATCATGGTCGTGATATGATCACGGCTATCGGCTGGCTGAGCGATATGTACAGGAACCGTTGCCGCATCAAAGGCCCGGAAAGGGGCTTCCATGCTTACCCGTCCGGTTCCGTCGGACAATTGTACATCACCGACGATATCTCCCTTCAGATCGGCCCAGGTCGGGCTGTCTATCATCGGGTTGTCTTTCTCGGTGCCTGCAAAGCCAATGGTTGAGGACAGTACAACGGCCGCAACCCCGGTCAATATCCGTTTCATCATTGCGTTCTCCCGGAAACTTCTGTTCGCATTGATTCTATCGAGGCAGATTTTTGTCGTCCTGTAAATTGGACATAGGTCGTTCTGGAGCCGGTAATCCGCGTGGTTTTCACTATAAATCAATCACAATTTGGTGAAGCGGTCTTTTTCAGAAATCTGATAGCTTGGCTTCGCGCCCTGTTTTTCCGGAGGATTTCCTATGGTGTCACTTGTCCTGACGGTTTGTCTTGCGATGCAGACAGATGTCTGTGCGCAACGCCTGTTGCCTGTTGCCACGGTGGAAACACAGGCTCAATGTCAGGCATCCGCAGTCGAAAGGCTTGCGGCGTGGCAGGCTCGACATCCGCAATTTGTTGCCAGCGAATGGTCCTGCAAGACACCGGATCTTTCGCCGCTGGCGGTGAAGGAAGTTGCACCGGGAATTTGGGTGCACAAAGGCCTGAATGAAATCCCGTCGCCGGAAAATGCCTCGGATCTGGCCAATATTGGTTTTGTTATTGGCGAGGAAGCGGTTGCCGTGATTGATGCGGGGGGCTCGCGTCTCGTGGCCGAGCGTCTGCTTCTGGCAATCCGCGAAAAAACGGACCTGCCAATCCGCTGGCTGGTTCTGAGCCATATGCATCCTGATCACGTCATGGGCGCGTCGCTTTTTGTTGATGCCGGGGTGCCGGTGGTTGGCAGTCCGACATTGCCGGCAGCGCTTCAGGCGCGCGCAGAAACATATGAGGCAAACTATGACCGGCTGATTGGCCCGCAGCAGATGATCCTGTCACAGGTGATTGACCCGGAAGGGATTACAACCGATGTTTCGCAACTTGACCTGGGAAAGCGCCGTCTGCTGCTGAGTGCACATCCCACCGCCCATACCAACAACGATTTGACGGTCTATGACCCCAATAGCAAAACAATCTGGATGGCTGACCTTGTTTTCGCCCAGCACATACCGGCGCTGGACGGCTCTATCCGCGGCTGGATCAGTGTTCTGGATGAAATGCGCCCGTTTGATGCGCGCCGGCTGGTGCCCGGTCATGGCCCGGCAAGCCTGCCCTGGCCCGAGGGGATGCAGGCAACCTATGACTATCTGACAGCGCTTGCCGGCGAGGTGAAAGAGGCAATCGATAGTGGCGAAAGCCTCGGCAGTGCCGTCACCCATGTGGGTGAAGACTTGCGGGGAAACTGGATGCTTTTTGACGAGTTCAACGCCCGGAACGTAACCGCAGCCTTTGCAGAACTGGAATGGGAGTGATCCTATTCAAGATGTGATTGCAAGGCGCGGGAAATGGCAAAAATGCGTTTCTCAAGGATAACCGGCGTTTCACAGACGTAGGTCAGCGACTGGCGTCTTTCCTTGAAGATTCTTTCATCCCAGATCAGGGTGTCTTCCATTTCTTCCAGTTTATCCAGGTTCGGGTTTTCCTGCGCTTTCAGATTGCGGATTTCCGTTCGTTTGGTCTCAATGGATTTTGAAAGCTCTGTTTGTGTTTTGGCATAGCGCGCAATGCCGGACATGACAGCGTTTCTCTCCTGATTGATCAGGGTAAAAGCCTGATCAAAGACGGCGGTCAGCTTGTCCGATTTGTCTGCGCCCAATCCCTTGGCAAAATCGTCAATCATCTTTTCCGCGTCTTCGATGGGAATGCGCCGCAAAGCCAGCTGTGCCGCAATTGCCTGTATATCGGGATCTGTTTCCAGCTGGCGGATGCGATCCGTAATCTCGGGGCCTGCCCACATCAGACCGGGGGTAAGGCTGGGAACCTTGCGCTGTTGGCAGGGCCATTCAGGATCATCAAACGATGCGGCGGAAGATGGGGAGGCTGCCATGAGTAGTGCCAACAGGAATAATGTGCGCATGTGAGGTTCCTTTTTCAGTCTGGCTCAACATTAGCGCGTCAGAAAAATATTCGCACCCGGAACCTTGGTGTTATTTGTGCGCCATATGGCGTGTATTCGCCAGCAGAGGAAAGCCGGCGATGCAGGGTTTCCGCTTGACAGGGCGCAGCGGGCGGGTCTTTGGAAGAGGAACCGGCTCAAAAGACGAAATGACGCAATGTTGATGCTATTTCCATCTCCGGAACGGATATAGTTTTACGGTTGGCGGCTATACGGAGAATCTATGAACACCAGAAAGGCGAATATCAAACAGCCCGGAATCCTTGCAGATCGCCAGACGGCAAATAGCAGATCAGTTGTGCGTGCTCTGCTGCAAGCTTTTGTAATCACGATGGTAACAGGGCTACCGGCCTATTCCGCGCCAGATTTGGTGAGTGATGATGATCTATTCTCAGGGTTCTCGGAAACTTGCTCGCAGAAGATCATTTACCGTCCTACCGCGCGGGTTTCGCAGGCCGAACATGACGAAAATGGAAACGAGGTTATTGTTCTGGATCCAAGCCTCAAATCACCGGCGGAAAAGAGCAGACGTATATTTCTGGCAGCTCACGAATGCGCCCATCATCTGTTTGGCCACACCTCTGCCGAAGGCCTGATCGAAAGGCGGTATGTTGTTGGAATGATTGCCAAACAAGAGCTTATGGCCGATTGCTGGGCTGCCGAATATCTGGGGCGTCTCGGACAGGGGGGCGACATGGCTGCAATCGCCGAGAGTTTCTATCGCCGGGGGCGGCTCTATGCGGTAAATGGTTACCCCTCGGGAATTGAACGCGCCCTGACGGTTCGGCGCTGTTGGCGGAAGGGGTTGAAAACAAGGCGGAACGAAAGCCCGACAGCGGACGAAAACGCATCCTTTTCCGACCGGTCCGACTAATGTCTAATCCCTTTCGGTTGCAGGTCATCTTTATATTGACAGTGAACATCAGGCTGCGGGATTGTGCTCTGCGTTGTAGTAAGGACATCGCAAGAGCGTGATTTCATACGCAGCATGTCATAGTAGGGGACACCAAAACCATGAAAACACGCGCTGCAGTAGCTTTTGAAGCCGGAAAACCGCTGGAAGTGACCGAAGTCAATCTGGAAGGCCCCAAAGAGGGCGAAGTTCTGGTTGAAATCAAGGCAACCGGCATCTGCCACACCGATGAATTCACCCGCTCGGGCGCAGACCCGGAAGGGCTGTTTCCGGCGATTCTGGGGCATGAAGGCGCCGGCGTTGTCATGGAGGTCGGCCCGGGTGTGACAAGTCTGAAACCCGGCGACCATGTCATTCCTCTCTACACACCCGAATGCCGCGAGTGCGAATACTGCCTGAACCCGAAAACCAACCTGTGCCAGTCTATCCGCGAAACACAGGGTAAGGGGCTGATGCCGGACGGGACATCGCGGTTTACCACACTGGATGGAGAGCCGATCCTGCATTACATGGGCTGTTCGACATTTTCAAATTTCACGGTGATGCCGGAAATAGCGCTGGCCAAGGTGCGCGAAGACGCCCCGTTTGACAAGATTTGCTATATCGGTTGCGGTGTAACGACCGGCATTGGTGCGGTCATCAACACGGCTAAGGTGGAAATTGGCAGCCGTGCCATTGTGTTTGGTCTGGGCGGCATTGGACTGAATGTCATTCAAGGTTTGCGGCTAGCCGGAGCAGACCAGATTGTCGGTGTGGATCTGAACCCGGCAAAAGTGGAAATGGCAACGCGGTTTGGGATGACCGATTTTGTCAACCCGTCCGAAGTTGATGGCGATTTGGTTGCCTATCTTGTGGCCCTGACCAAAGGTGGGGCCGATTATACATTTGACGCAACCGGCAATGTCGGCGTCATGCGCACGGCGCTTGAAGCGGCCCACAAGGGCTGGGGTGAAAGCATCATTATCGGAGTCGCACCGGCGGGGGCTGAAATTTCAACCCGCCCGTTCCAGCTTGTTACCGGGCGCAGTTGGCGTGGAACGGCCTTTGGCGGCGCGCGTGGGCGCACGGATGTCCCCAAGATCGTGGATTGGTACATGGAGGGCAAGATCGAAATCGACCCGCTGATCACCCACACGATGCCGCTTGAGGATATCAACAAGGGTTTCGATATGATGCACGCCGGTGAAGGTATCCGCAGCGTGGTGATTTACTGAGATGAAAACCATTTCTGAAAACGCCTGTTTCGGCGGCACCCAGGGCGTTTACAGCCATTCGTCCAAGGTTTGCAATTGCGATATGACCTTTGCGGTTTACCTGCCACCACAAGCCAAATCCGGCCCCGTGCCGGTGCTGTGGTATCTGTCCGGCCTGACCTGCACCCATGAAAACGCGATGACCAAGGCCGGGTTGCAGGAACATGCGGCCCGCCGGGGCATTGCCGTGGTTTTCCCCGACACCAGCCCGCGCGGCGAAGATATTGCCGATGACGAGGATTACGCGCTTGGTCAGGGTGCAGGGTTTTACGTGAACGCAACGGAAAAGCCCTGGGCCCCGCATTTCCAGATGTATGACTATGTGTTGAAGGAATTGCCGCAGCTTGTGGCTGATCAGTTTCCCGTGAACGATTTGCGCGGCGTAACAGGCCACTCGATGGGGGGGCACGGGGCGATTACCTTGGCTTTGAATAACCCTGAGCGGTTTCAGTCTCTTTCGGCCTTTGCCCCGATCGCGAACCCGACCGAGTCAGACTGGGGCCGCAAGCAATTGGCGGCGTATCTCGGAACAGATGAAGCAAAATGGGCGCCACATGATGCAACGCTGCTGATCAGGAACAAAGGATGGCACGGTGATATTCTGGTGGATCAGGGCACAAGCGACCCGTTCCTGGAGTTGCTGAAGCCCGAGAGCCTTTCGCAGGCCTTGGCCAGCGAACGTGTCCCGAGTGTTTTTCGCATGCAGGCGAATTACGACCATAGTTATTTCTTCGTTTCCAGCTTTTCTGCGGACCATGTTGACTGGCACGCAGACAGGCTGCTCTCCTAACCATCTGAAAGGTAAGTGTATTACGGATTTGGGCCGAGGCAACGCCTCGGCTTTCCCGCGTCGTTCGTGCCGTTGACAGGCTGTTTTTCAACTGCGCCACCTACGACTAACGGCCAGTTGCCCTGTGACAAACTGTCAGCCTTAATAAGAGTCTCAATAGAGGAAACTCGCTGCTACGTGACGCCCGATAGGGGTCATGCTCTGTCAGGTGGTCGGGGGTGTGGAGGAAACATCCAACAGATCGGCAGCGCGGGGAACCATCCCGGCCAAACAAGGAGGAAAGCATGAAGTATATTCTCACAGGCGCTGCAGCAATGCTGATGACCAGCATGATGCCTGCGGTTGCCAATGAATCCGTCATGAGCGCGACGGCGGATCCGGCAAACTGGGCGATGCAGGCCGGCAACTATGCCAATACCCGCTATTCGACCCTGGACCAGATCAATGCCGACAACGTCGGAAATCTGCAGGTTGCCTGGAGTTTCTCGACAGGTGTTTTACGTGGGCACGAGGGTTCACCGCTGGTCATCGGCGACGTGATGTATGTACATACGCCGTTTCCGAATATCGTTTACGCACTGGATTTGAACAACGACGGAAAAATCCTGTGGAAATATGAGCCAAAGCAGGATCCGAATGTCATTCCGGTGATGTGCTGCGATACTGTCAATCGCGGCCTGGCCTATGCCGATGGCAAGATTTTCCTGCATCAGGCAGATACCACACTCGTGGCTCTGGACGCCAAAACCGGCGAAGCTGTCTGGTCGACGGTAAACGGTGACCCGACAAAGGGTGAAACAAATACCGCCACGGTTCTGGTGGTAAAGGACAAGGTTATCGTGGGGATTTCCGGCGGTGAATTTGGCGTGCAAGGCAGTGTTACAGCCTATAATATCAGCGATGGGACACGTGCCTGGCGGGCCTATTCAGTTGGCCCGGATGACCAAATTCTTATGGATCCCGAAAAGACAACCGTGCTGGGAAAACCGGTCGGTAAGGATTCAAGCTTGAAAACCTGGGAAGGTGATCAGTGGAAAATCGGCGGCGGTACAACCTGGGGCTGGTATTCCTATGATCCCGAACTGAACCTGATCTATTACGGTACTGGCAACCCATCGACCTGGAACCCGGCCCAGCGTCCTGGCGATAACCGTTGGTCGATGACCATCATGGCGCGTGATGCGGATACGGGCATGGCCAAATGGGTCTATCAGATGACCCCGCATGATGAATGGGATTATGACGGCATCAACGAAATGATCCTGACAGATCAGGAGATTGACGGCCAGATGCGCAAGGTCCTGACCCATTTTGACCGGAACGGTTTTGGTTATACGCTTGACCGGGAAACAGGTGAGCTTCTGGTTGCCGAACTGTTTGACCCGGCTGTCAACTGGACAACCGGTGTCGATATGGATCCGAACTCGCCAACATATGGCCGCCCGGCCGTTGTTGCGGCAAAGTCCACCGAGCAGAATGGCGAGGATGTAAACTCGACAAATGTCTGCCCGGCGGCTCTTGGCAGCAAAGACCAACAGCCAGCAGCCTATTCGCCAAAAACCGAGCTGTTCTACGTGCCGACAAATCATGTCTGCATGGATTATGAACCGTTCCATGTATCCTACACCGCTGGCCAGCCTTATGTCGGTGCGACCCTGTCGATGTATCCGCCAGAAGGCGAAACCAACATGGGCAACTTCATTGCCTGGGACGGCAAAACCGGCACCATCAAGTGGTCTGACCCAGAGCAGTTCTCGGTCTGGTCCGGGGCGCTGGCAACGGCCGGTGATGTGGTGTTCTATGGCACGCTCGAAGGCTATCTGAAGGCGGTCGATGCCAAGACAGGCAAGGAACTGTACCGGTTCAAAACCCCATCGGGTATTATCGGTAACGTCATGACCTATTCGCATGGTGGCAAACAGTACGTTGCTGTCTATTCAGGCGTAGGCGGCTGGGCTGGCATCGGACTGGCGGCCGGGCTGACCAATCCGAATGACGGATTGGGCGCTGTGGGCGGTTATGCGGCCCTGAGCGACTATACGGCTCTGGGCGGAACCCTGACTGTCTTTACCCTGCCAAACTAGGCGATACGTCAGACTAATGGCCTATTGGACCGGCGCAGTTTCAGAGGCGAAACTGCGCCGGTATTCATTGAAGCGGAAGGCAACCCAAACATGAAAAAAACGACCAACACGTATGTATCATTTACCGCTGCCAGCCTGATGATCCTGTCATATGGTATGGCAACACCGGCACTGGCAGCAGGTGTTCAGGACACGGCCGCCGCCTACAGCGAGGGAGGCCGGTATTTTACCAAGGACGATATCCCGACCTTTAATATCGGCGAGGATGGAACTGTCGATTGGCCCACATACGAAGGATTTCGCAGGTATCATTCGGAATGCCACGTTTGCCATGGGCCGGAAGGCGAAGGGTCAAGCTATGCCCCGGCTTTGAAAAAGTCGGTCATGAATATGGATTATTACGATTTCCTGGAGATTGTCGCAGGCGGAAAAGAGGAATCAAAGGGCGGTACCGAGTTTGTGATGCCCAGTTTTGGCACCAACAAGAATGTCATGTGCTATATTGATGATATTTACGTGTATCTGAGAGCCCGTGGGGCCGACGCCGTTCCGCGTGGACGGCCCAGGAAGAAGGAGCCCAAATCGGATGAAATCCGGCAAGCACAAAAGGACTGTCTGGATGGCTAGGTTCTGGAGCCGTTCGCTGACCTTTGGATTGGTGGCGATGTCTCTGTCAGTGACTTACGCCCATGCCCAGACTGCGGATCTTGTGTCGAAAACGGCATTTCGGGTCTGTGCGGACCCGGCCAACAGCCCAATATCGAACAAGGATGGAACAGGATTTGAAAACAAGATTGCCCGGCTCTTTGCGGATGATCTGGGGTTGCCGCTGGAATATACCTGGTTTCCCATGGCAACCGGTTTTGTAAGGAAAACGCTGTTTGATTTTCGTTGCGACGTGATCCTGGGGTTTGCCCAGGGGCAGGGAATGGTTCTGAGTACAAACCATTATTATACCGCGCCTTACGTCATGGTTGTGCACGCAGACAGTGATCTGGCCGGTGTGGAAACCCTGTCGGATCCCCGTCTGAAAAACCACAAGCTGGGTTTGATCGCGGGTAGCCCGCCCGCCTCGCATATGGCCAGAAACGGTTTGCTCGGACAGATCAAATCCTACCAGTTGTTCGTCGACCGGCGGTTCTATTCGCCCAACGAAGAGATGCTGGCCGATCTGCGCAAGGGCACCATTGATGCCGCCTTCATGTGGGGCCCGATAGCCGGGCCGCTCCTGAAGGACAAGGGCGACGGCCTTGTACTCATACCATTGCTGAAGGAAACGCTCCCGCCCGCCATGACATACCGCATTACCATGGCGGTGCGTCCGGGGGATCTGGTCTGGAAGCGCAAGCTCAATTCGCTGATACGCAAGGATCAGAAGAAAATCGATGCGATCCTGACCAGCTACGGGGTGCCGCTGCTGGATGATATGGGGAAACATCTGAAAGGAGATGCGCCGTGAATATGATACGGATAGCTGCTGTTTTGCCAGTAATCTTGCTTTTGTTTGCAACCCCTGTTCTTTCCCAATCGGTTGCGGTGGAGGAGCCGGACGACTATCGGATGGAGCACTACCGCGCCCCGGTTCCGGCCACTCTGAAAGGGGCAACCGTTCTGGACGACGAAGCTGTTCATGATCTTTGGGAAAAGGGTGAAGCCGCGTTTGTAGATGTGGTTCCGCGCCCGCCCAAACCGGCAAATCTGCCGGAAGGCACGATCTGGCGGGAAAAGCCACGCCATTCCATTCCCGGCTCGATCTGGCTGCCAAATGTGGGGTACGGCAAGATAGCCCCGCAAACCGAAGCCTATTTCAAAGCCGGGCTTGAAAAGGCCACGCAGGGTGACAAGGACCACCCGGTTGTTCTGTTCTGTCTGGCGGATTGCTGGATGTCATGGAATGCGGCCAAACGCGCACAGGAATACGGCTACTCAAAAGTGTACTGGTATCCGGACGGTACGGATGGCTGGACGTTCAATGACTGGCCAACGGAAGTTGTTGAAAGGGAACCTGGCGAACAGTGATCTGTCAGGACAGGCCCTGGAGCCTATCCCTGATCGAGTGAGAATTGCCGTGTGAATTCAGCACCTTCAGTGTCTACCATATGCACTGTGATGGCCGCGGTCTCGGGCGAAAGATCAACGGCCAAAGATGGATTTTCACTGAGTGAGATGCTGCCGGTCATCGAAAAAACCGGCTGATCATTCGCTTTCAGATCAACCGTTTCTATATATCGGGCCGGCAGAAAAAGCAGTGTGATCTGATCCATTTGCAGCCCGGAATGGCTGGGGTGGTCAAAAGTGATTTCCACCCGCCGGTCTGCCGATTCTTTTGCCATGGCACTGGCGCCGGCAAGCTTTGCAAGTTTTTGGGTCGCCACGCCGCTGTCAGCAACCTGTACAGTCATTTGCCCAAGTGTTTTCAATGCAGTTACAGGGTCTGTTCCCGGAGGGGCGGCACAAGCGCCAAGGCCAGAGGTTTTTGATGCACCCTCACGGACCAGAATGCGCCCATCAGCCGTTTCTACAGCAAGATGAATGCCGCTTGGCCCGTTCAGGCGCATGCTGGCATCGAATGCAAAGTGATTTGTGGCCTGTTTCATGTCGAACACTGCCGAAACCGGCATCGGGTTTTCATCAATGACCAGATAGACTTTGCGAATGATCACGTCTTCAGGGAGTTCAATCCGCCCACCCAGCATGACGCGCGTGTCATCCGTGGCCCGATAGGGCGCGTGCAATTCAAGGCCGTCAGCCTGCATTTCAATGCTACGGCCCTCAAAAAGCATACTGCTGATATCATCCCATGCCTCTCCGGCGAGGGCAGGGCCTGACGGAAAGGCCAGCAGTGCCGCAAAACAGGTGGAGAGTGAAGTCATCCGCATGAAATACTCCTCTGGAAACTCGGATTTCGGGCAGTTTAATAAGTGAAAAAGCCTGTGTCACTGCACTTATGGTCGTAGATCCAAGTCATTGATCTGGCTTGGGAATGCTTAAAATGAATTTGCCAAACGCCCTGGGGCCGTCGCCGACATCTATCTCGTCAACGACCTTCAGACTGGCCGCATCGATGACCGTCAGGGCGTTGGAGAACCAGTTGCTGACAATAACGCTTTTGCCATCGGACGTCGTATCAATCCCTTCCGGGTATTCGCCAACGTCAATTTTTGCGAGAGGTTCGAGAGTCTTCAGGTCAAACGCAGTTACGGAGTCGTCGTACTGATTGGTGACAAAGCCGCGTTCGGGTGTAAGGGCAATGACATAGGGCCGTTTCCCGGTGGGGATGCTCGCGATCACGCATTGGCAGGGAATACCGATCACCGTTACGCTGTCGGACTGGACATCGGCCGTGTAGGCGCGCGCGCCGGCTGAATCTATGGTAATGCCAAAGGGCGCCTTGCCTGTGGGCACTGTTGCGATCAGTTTGCCGGTTGATGTGCTGATGATCGAAACCTGATCGGATTCCCTGTCTGCCGTTAGAACCATTTCACCGTCCGGGGTAACGGCGACGCCAGAGGGTGATTTCCCGGTATGAAAACGCCGGGTGATACGGCCTTTTGCCGGATCTATTTCAAAAAGCTGCGTGCCGTACCAGTCGGCAACATAGACCGGGGCGCCGCTTGGGTGCACGGCAACCCCCAGCGGACCGCCTTCAAGCTTTATTCGGGCGGTGATTGCCAGAGGGTCAGTGCCGATGACTGTCAGCAACTGCCCCTCGGGACTGGTGACAAAGACCTTGGCAGAATCTGGTGTGGTTGCAACCCCGGCGGGCTTGCCGCCGATCTGTATGGTTTTCAGAATGGCGCCGGATGCAATGTCCACCACAGAAAGATTATCGCCCGTCTGATTGGTGACGAAAGCGATATCCTTGGCGGCTGCGGTGGACAGTTGCGTGGCAAAGGCAAACAGCACGGCCGCAATGGCCCGGCTTTTCATTCAGCGGCCCCAAAACGCTCGACCAGCGCATCCAATCCCGCCTTGTATACCCCCGTGACGGCCTTGACAGCGGCTTCGTCGTTCAACTCTTCGGGGGGATCATTCAGCGGATAGCCGCGATAAAAGGCGCCTCGCCATTCGATAAGCGAGCCGCCATTGTCCAGGGGTTTTACAGTCAAATGCGATGAGTAATTGGTCACCGGCAGCACTTTCACATCAACTTCCTGAATCCGGTAGGAATAGCTCATTTTTTCCGGGTTATACTTGTACAGAATTTCTGAAATCGTGGGCCCGTCTTCCTTGGCCAGGGTCAGAAGGCGTGTCGCGTCAACCTCGTTGCCGCCTTCCCCTTCGGTTTTATAAACAACCGGATGCCAGCTCATATCCTGAAAATTGCCGATCACGGCCCAGACTTCTTCCGGCGGGGCTTTGACCTTGGCCGTGACAGTGATTTTCTGCCGGGTTGGTCCGTGGGCGGAAACGGGCAAGGCCATGAGCATGATGGCAAGGGCTGCCCAGACTATCTTGAGTGATTTCATGTGTTTCTCCTTTTTTGTGTTCAGGACGAATTGCATCCTGCCTGATTGTCCAGAATGTGATGGTCAAAAATGAAAGCAATGCCGCGTTTCCATGCAAGGTCTGTATTGCCGCGAATATCGACAGACAGCCCCTTGGGTTGCATGCCCGTTTCAACATCCCTGATCTGAATGTTCACGGACTGGATCAGGTTGGAGACCTTGGTTACCTCGCTCACAACCACATATTTGACGCCCAGTTGGCGGCCGAATTTGAAATCGCAGCCATTACATCGTGCCGGGTTGAATACCTTGGCCAATGCTTCGGCAATGGGGGCGTTTGACACGACATCAAAGCCGGCTTCCTGCAAGCGGCGAATGATGTAGTTTTCACTCAGCAGTATGCGTCTGACCTCGTCCTTGCGGATGCCGTTATATGCTCCTTCGGTGCTCAGATCGGTAAAATGAATGCCCAAAAAGGCGGTTTTGGCATTGCAGTCAAGCGTGTGTTCTGCGGCTGTTGCAGGGAACGAAGTTAGCGCAATGATAGCCGTTAGGAGAAGATTCACTGTACGCATGGGCTTATGCTTGCTTACGCATGAAAGGCAGGCAACAGGACCAAAGTATAGGGGGTATACCATTGCGTGGTTGGCGCTGGTAGGTCTAGTCTTTGGCGAACGGGAATGGTCTGGAAAACAGCAGAATTCTCCCGACGGAGGTTTAATGAATCAATACAGACAGGCCTTGATTTTACCCGCCATTTTGGCTGGACTCTGGGCGTTGATACTATTGCCAATGGCACAGGCGGAAGAACTGCCGACAGTTTTTGCGGCGGTTATCCGTGTTGACAATCCGAACCGGCCGCAACCGATTTCGCGGTTGGATCTAGCGCCTGATGACCTGGGGTTTGCCGGGGGGGATCTTGCAACATCCGACAACCTTACGACAGGCCGGTTTCTGGGGCAGGATTACAAGACATTGAACATTGCCGCAACGCCGGAGACCGCGCAACAGGCGCTGGAACAGGCCCTGGCTGCCGGTGTGAAATTCATTGTGGTGCTGGCGTCTGCTGACATCGTGCTGGAGCTGGCAAACGCTGCGGGTGAGCGGGCACTGGTGATGAATGCACAGGCGCCCGATGACAGCCTTCGCAATGACAACTGCCGGGCCAATCTGGTGCACATTGCCCCGAGCCGGGCGATGCTGAGCGACGCGCTTGCCCAGTTTCTGATGTGGAAAAAGTGGAACCGCTGGTTTCTGGTTGAGGGATCGCACCCCGAAGACAAGGCCTTGGGGGATGCCTATCGCCGGGCTGCGCACAAGTTCGGCGCGAAAATCGTGGACGAACGTGTTTTTACCGACACTGGCGGCGCCCGGCGCACCGATACCGGTTATGTTCAGGTACAGCGACAGATGCCGGTTTTCACCCAGAGAGCCGGGAAATACGATATATTGATTGCCGCAGATGAAGCCGGGGTTTTTGCCGCCTATTTGCCGTACCAGACCTGGGACGCCCGCCCGGTTGCCGGGTCGGCAGGGCTGCGGCCCACCACCTGGGATCCGTCGCTTGAGGCCTGGGGAGCAACACAGTTTCAGCGCCGGTTTGAAAAACTGAGCGGCAGATACATGCGTGTTGAGGATTATCAGGTGTGGCTGGCGTTGCGGGTTCTGAGCGAGGCCGCAACCCGCACCCAATCCGTTGATCACCAGGAATTGCTGAAATACATGCTGAGCCCGGATTTTGAGCTGGCGGCCTTCAAGGGCGAGAAAGTCAGCTTTCGGCCCTGGAATGGTCAGTTGCGGCAACCGATTTTACTGACGAACGGGCATATCATGGTGTCTGTGTCTCCTCAGGATGAATATCTGCATCGGCTGACACAACTGGACACTCTCGGAATTGACGAGCCGGAAAGCACCTGTACTGGCTTCAGATAGCAACAAAAGGATGAAAAAGATGGTCAAACGGTTATTCAGTTTCAGTGTCATGGCAACCTGCGGCATGCTGGCCGCGGGTTCGGCGGCCGTTGCCAACGTGATTTACGTGACCAACGAGAAAGACAATACGGTCACTGTTTTAGACAGCGAGTCGCTTGAGGTAACAGCAACCATTGACGTCGGCCAACGTCCGCGCGGGATAACGCTCAGCCCGGATGGAAAGGAATTGTATGTTGCGACATCAGATGATGATGTTGTCCGGGTCTTTGACACGCAAACCCTGAAACAGAAACATCTGCTACCGTCTGGCCCGGACCCGGAACTGTTTGATCTGGCTCCGTCGGGCAACCCGCTCTATATCGCGAACGAAGACGATAACCTTGTCACGGTGGTTGATGTGGACAGCCAGCAGGTTCTGGCGGAAATCCCTGTTGGGGTCGAGCCGGAAGGCGTGGCCGTCAGCCCGGATGGCAAGGTTGTGATCAACACCTCGGAGACCACCAATATGGCGCATTTCATCAATGCGCAGACCTATGAAATCTTTGCAAATGTTCTGGTGGACCAGCGGCCGCGCTGGGCGGAATTCACCGATGACGGAACGCTGCTCTATGTCAGTTCGGAAATCGGGGGCACGGTCAGTGTCATAGATACGAACAGTGCCAAGGTGATCCACAAGATCACCTTTGACATTCCAAATCTGCCGCCCGAGTCGATTCAACCAGTCGGAATCAAGATTACGCATGATGGCGGTACGGTTTTTGTGGCGCTTGGTCCGGCAAACCGGATTGCGGTCATTGACGGCAAGACGTTTGAAGTTCGCAAGTATCTGCTGGTTGGCCAGCGGCCGTGGCACATGGCCTTTTTGCCAGGCCAGAAAATTCTTTACACAGCTAACGGGAACTCGAACGATGTTTCGGTTATTGATGTCGATCGCCTGAAGGTCACAAAGTCCATACAGGTCGGGCGTCAGCCTTGGGGTATTGTGGTTTCACCTGAACAGGGAGAAGAAAAATGAAAAAGCTGACGCTTTTGGTGGTGGCCATTCTTATGGCGGTACCTGCCGGCGCGCGCGATCTTGGGCTGGGACCGGCCGGGTTGCTGGCCGGAAGCAACAAGGAAGAGCTTGAACCTCTCATGCTTGGTTCTGGCAAGCCCGTTGCAACCACGGATTATGTTCTGACGTCGGGCACGTATTATGAACTGACAATTGAGGCGGACGGAACGGAAACTCTGGCCTTGACAGGCGGTGATTTTTTTCGTGCCGTTTGGGTGGATACGATTGAAACGGAAAGCGGAACGATCTGGCCGGTTGGCATGAACGGGATCGAGATGGGGGACGAGGGCGAAATGACATTGTCTTTCATTGCAATTGTCCCCGGGCGATATACGCTTTCAATTCCCGGATCGCGTGGTGAAACACAACGGGCCGTGTTCAATATAATTGGCCAGTAGCTGGGCTGAAAGGGCAATTGAAATCGACAAAGTAGCTGACAAAAAGGCGCTGGAAGTAGACCATGTCAGCCATTCCTTCGGGCGTCTGGTTGCACTGGACGATGTATCACTGTCGGTGGACCAGGGGCGGTTTCTTGCGCTGCTGGGGGTAAACGGCGCAGGCAAGACGACACTGTTTTCACTGATTACAAGGCTTTATGATAACGTAACCGGTGCCATTCGTGTGGATGGGTATGATGTCCGGCGCCAGCCCGAGCCCGCCCTGGCCCGGCTTGGAGTCCTGTTTCAGTCGATCGCCCTTGATCGTGATCTTACCGTTCGGCAGAACTTGGCATACCACGCCGCATTGCATGGGTTGCCGCGCTCTCTGGCGCGCAAAACTGCGGAGATCATGATTGAACAGGTCGGGCTGACAGGGAAAATGGACAGTCGTGTTTCAACCTTGTCCGGCGGTCAGATGCGGCGGGCAGACATCGCGCGGGCATTGCTGCATCGTCCGCGACTGTTGTTGCTGGACGAACCGACCGTCGGTCTTGATGTCCAGTCCCGGCTTGAGGTGAATGCCCTGTTGCGGGAACTCGCTGGCAGGGAAGGTGTGGCCGTGGTCTGGGCCACCCATTTGCTGGATGAGGTGCAACCCGGTGACCAGGTGGCCATTCTTCATCATGGCCGGATTCGGCGCAGCGGTGTGGCCGCTGACATTGCAGGTGAGGCCAGCCTGGAGGATGCGTTCCTGAAACTGACCAGCAGCACGCCGGAGCCTGCAACATGAACCGCAGGAAAGCTGAAAAGGGGGCAGGTTCTGGAGCGGGCTTTGTCGAGTTGGGATGGCCGGGCCGTTTGCGGGCTTTGCGGGGTATCGTGTGGCGTGAGGTGCTACGTTTTGCCCGGCAAAGAGAGAGGTTTTTGTCCGCTCTTGTCCGCCCTTTGGTGTGGTTGTTCATTTTTGCGGCTGGATTCCGGTCTGTTCTGGGGCTGTCTATTACGCCTCCTTACGAAACCTATGTGCTGTATGAGGTATATGTGACACCCGGGCTGTGCGCGATGATCCAGCTTTTCAGCGGCATGCAATCCTCCTTGTCCATGGTTTACGACCGGGAAACAGGTGCCATGCGCAGCTTTCTGGTGAGCCCATACCCCCGCTGGTTTCTGTTGGGATCAAAGCTGTTGGCAGGGGTTGCGGTTTCAATTGTACAGGTTGTCGTGTTTCTGTTCATAGCCTGGCTGTGGGGGATTGATCCACCGGTGATGGGCTATCTGACCGTGCTGCCGGCATTGGTTCTGACCGGGATGATGCTGGGATCAATGGGGTTGTTTCTCTCGTCGGCAATACGCCAGTTGGAGAATTTTGCCGGGATCATGAATTTCGTAATTTTTCCGATGTTTTTTGCGTCCTCCGCGCTTTATCCGCTGTGGCGCATGCAGGAATCCAGCACGCTGCTCTATGATATTTGCCGGCTGAATCCTTTCACCTACGCCGTTGAACTGATCCGGTTCGCCCTGTACGGGCAGGTGAACTGGACGGCCTTGCTGGTCGTATTCGGGGCAACAGTGTTGTTTTTTGGCGCTGCGGTTTATGCCTATGATCCGTCAAAGGGGTTGATTGGCCGACGTCGCTAGGCCGGTATCAGGACGGGCCGAAAGCCGAACACTGGATATTTCGTGCAACCAGCCTGCGACAGGCCAGATCGGCAGTTTCCCGGCTCATCCCCATGAAGTTTGCATCATAGCCGGATTTGCGCTTCACAATGCGGCGAAGTGTTCCGTCAAGGGTACTCATCTCGGCCAACGCTGTTTTCAGCAAAACCCGTTCGGCTTTGTAACGGGAAGGATAGCGGCCGATATTGATCCCCCACAGCCGGCCGCCCGATGTGGAAATGCGGGTAACGACGACAGGCTTTTCGTCCGGAATGGGCTGTTCAGGCTGGATGGAGGCCAGAACGACCTGTGCGGGCCGTGGTCTCGGTGTGCCAGCAGGTTCTGTTGCTGTTGCAAGTGCAGAGGCAACGGCTGAATCTATTGCCGGCGCGGAAACAGATGTGACGGCAGTAATGGTTGCCTCAGCGGGTTTTGCAGCAGGTCTGGTGGTCTGCTCCTGAACCTGAGCCGTGTTTTGCTGCGCTTCGGCAACCGCATTGCGGATATCGTTCTGCATGGCCACCAGCAGTTCCTGCGGCGGATTCTGGTTTGGCCGTGCCCGTGGGCGTGGGCTTTTCCGCACGGCTGTTACAATTCGGATGGTTTTGCCGACAGCCCTGGGGGTGCTTGGGGTGCTGGTTGTGGTCGCCACGTAAGAAGGCCGGCTGGGCTTGCGAATGGGGGCCCGGCCGGGCGCCCGGCGGAACCCGAGATCCAGAAGCTCGGCCATTTTGGCATTGCGGGCAGCCGTGGAGCGACCACCGAATATGACCCCGATGATACGAACATTTCCACGTTTTGCAGAGGCAACGAGATTGAACCCGGCCGCACGGGTATATCCTGTTTTGATACCATCAGCGCCGCGGTATGCCGCAAGAAATTTTCTGTTGGTGCTGGCAACGCGACGAACGCCGGCATCCGCCGAGCGGCGAGAGAAAATATTGTAATATTCCGGGAAATCATAGAACAGGTGCCGGCCAAGCGTTGCCATGTCCCGTGCGGTGGACAAGTGGCCGGATTCGGTCAGGCCGTTTGCGTTCTTGAATGTTGTCCGGGTCATGCCCAGCGCCTTGGCCGTCCGGTTCATGCGCCGTGCAAAAGCCGCCTCGGACCCTTCTATTGCTTCTCCCAGAGCGGTGGCAGCGTCATTGGCCGATTTGATGGCCGCGGCGCGGATGAGATAGCGCAGCTTGATGCGCTGCCCGGCCCGCAACCCCAGTTTTGAGGGTGGTTCGGATGCTGCCTTTTTTGAGATTGTCACGACAGTGTCGAGAGAGATTTCACCGTGATTTATCGCCTGAAAAACAATGTAAAGGGTCATCATCTTGGTCAGGGAGGCCGGGTGCAATCGCGTGTCGGCATTGCGCGAATGCAATACCTGACCGGTTCGTGCATCCATCACAAAGGCCGCATAGGGGGCCGCCACACCCTTGCCGGGCGCAGCTACACCCAGACAGATGACCACTGCCAAAAAAAGAATACTACGGACACACTGCCCCAGACGCGTTTTCACGTCGCTCGCCTCTTCAACTGCCTCATGCTGCCGGTTTTCCGGTCAGCTCGTTTTTTGTTGTGCCGACGTTAGCATAGTGACGACTCCGAGAAAACACTAAAAATTCAATAGGTTTTCTACGGTTGCTGAAGTGCAATAACAATATTTTGTGGGTTGAGATCTGGCATCCCCGATATGTTCGATTATGGCGAAAATGTGGCGGGCGCGTCAGGCGAAAAGGGCGCCTGACTGTCACGGAACAAATCTGGCCCGGTATTGATTTCCCCCGGCTTTTTCAAACATGTGTCAGCCAGGCGGAATTGGGTGCAAAAGGGAATGGATTTGATGCGATGGAGCGCTGCCAAGGACCTGCCAGAGAAAGAAGCAGTGTTTTTCCTGCAATTGACCGAATTCGGCTCTTTTTCAATTGCTCCAAGCCGACTATATACTGCGACCAGACTTGATATGGATTTCTCATTGCAACATGACATGAACATGAAACCCCTGGTAATGGGCGGCAAGGATGGTGGAGATGACTCCGGAACCGACGTTGCAACGAAAACGCGGACCAGAACAGCCCGCCCGCCGCTATACAAGGTTATTCTGCTGAATGATGATTACACGCCGATGGAATTTGTCGTGCATGTCCTGGAGCGGTTTTTTGGTCTCAATCACCAGCAAGCTTTTGACATCATGCTGACGGTTCATAAAAAAGGCTTGGCTGTTGTGGGTGTCTTTTCCTTTGAAGTGGCGGAAACCAAGGTTGCGCAGGTCATGGACCTGGCACGGCAGGAGCAGCATCCGCTGCAATGCACCATGGAAAAAGAATAGGCCCGGCTCAGGATCATGAAACCTTCCCGAATAGCTTTGGCGATGGAAAGCGGTGCATTGATACTGCCGGATTCGGGGCGGATTGCCGTGTTTAACCCCGCCGCTGATGAGATACTGTCGGTTTTGCCGAAGGAAAGGGTGGATATCATACAAGGGTTTCGCCCGGATTATGATGCCTTTGCCGCGCAAGCCTATCATACGATTACCGCTGCAAACGGCCCCTATGCGGCATCTCTGATCTTTCTGCCGCGTGCCAAAAAGCTGGCGCAGGCTCTTGTTGCCGAAGCGGTCAGCAAGACACCAGACGGTTTGATCCTGCTGGATGGGCAGAAAACGGATGGTATAGACAGCCTGTACAAATCCTGCCGAAAACGCGCCCCTGTTTCAGAGGCTTTTTCAAAAGCGCATGGAAAACTGTTCTGGTTTGCCGCCAAACCGGTATTTGATGACTGGACTGCAAAAGGTCCGACAACTCTGCCAGAGGGGTTTGTTACGGTCGCAGGCCTGTTTTCAGCAGACGGGATTGACCCGGCTTCAAGACTGCTGGCAGAGAATTTGCCGCCCCGCCTGCCTGCGCGTATTTTGGATTTAGGGGCCGGTTGGGGCTATCTTTCACGTGCGGTTCTGGAGCGGGACGGGGTTGAAGAGCTTCACTTGATCGAAGCCGATCATGCGGCACTCGGCTGTGCGTGTCACAACATAAAGGATGCACGGGCGCATTTTCACTGGGCGGATGCGCGCAGTTTTCAGCCCGAAGGGCTCTTTGATATGGTGATCTCAAATCCGCCTTTTCATGTTGCGCGGAAGGCTGACCCGGATTTGGGGGCTGATTTCATAAAGGCGGCGGCGCGTATGCTGAAGCCGTCAGGCCAGTTCTGGCTCGTTTCCAACCGTCATCTTCCCTATGAGGAAACCCTCCGGGCTCTTTTTGCAAATGTCGAAGAGAAACCCGGTGACAACCGCTTCAAGCTGTTCCATGCAAGCCGCCCCAAAAGCGGCTCTCGCAAGCGGCGTTGAAATCCCGTAGTCTGCATCCTGAAGTAAACGAGGAGAACTGCGCATGTCGTTTTCGATCGCCGGAAAAACCGCCATTGTAACGGGTGCCGCCAACGGTGTTGGGCGCGCCATTGCCAGACATTTCGCCGGGCAGGGCGCGAATGTGATGTTTGCCGATATGGATGAAAAGCAACTGGTCAAAGACCTTGGCGAGATCAGTGATGACGGGAATGTACGTTATTTTGCGGGTGATCTGCGTGAAAAGCTGACCATTGCAAACCTGTTGTCAGCCACTATCGATGCGTTTGATCGCGTTGATATTCTGGTCAATGCATCACGGCAGGTTCTGGTTTCTGATCCCCTCAATGCAGATGATGATACCGTGGAGACGTTGTTGCAGCAGAATCTTCTGGCAACATTGCGGTTGTGCCAATTGATCGCCAATCGCCTGATTCACCAGGCAGAAGAAGAGGGCAATGATGAAGAACCGGTCGGCGCCATCGTCAACCTTTCCTCAATTGCCGCACACCGCGCCAACCCCTGCCTTTTGGCTTATTCAGTTTCAACCGCAGCATTGGATCAGATGACACGCTCGCTGGCGGTGGCCTTGGCCCCGAACCGGATACGGGTAAACGCGGTGGCCTTCGGATCGGTGATGAGCGCAAGTTTGCAAAAAGCGCTGAAAAACAACCCGGACTACCGGGATGAAATCATAGAGCACACGCCTTTGGGGCGGATCGGAGAAGCGGCAGAAGTGGCCGAGGCTGTGCAGTTTCTGGCCTCGGGCGGAGCCGGGTTTGTGACAGGTGAAATTCTGACGCTGGATGGAGGGCGCAGCCTGCTTGATCCGGTTGTTGCCCCGGCTCACTGAACTACCCGTTGGGATGCGCGCTCTGACATGCCCTGATTTCCTGTTTTGCCTGATGAAGCAGGGCGCGGCGTTTGGTTTTCAGCGCGGCCAGTTTGCGGCGTTCGGTGACAGGGTCGATTGCAACCGGTTTGTCGCGAAGGACGACCTCGGGCTGGGTGCAAAACAGCACATGGTCGTCGGGGTTGGCACAAAGGTTCAGGCCAAAGGTGGTATGGGGTTCGGATTTTACCGCATATCCCCGCGCCAGATTTTCATTGGTCTGCGCGATCAGGCTATCAATCACCTTCAGGTTTTTTGTCGCCTTGTTGATGCAGGCCTGTTGCGGCGTGGCGCAGGCCGCCAGAACCAGCAGGGCAAGGGTGCTAAAATAACGCATGTCAGGCTCCTGTCAGGATGTGAGAGAGTATAGGGGCTTGTCGTTTTAACCGCAAACCCGATAGAGCAGATGCAAGTACAGCCCATCCAAGGAGGTCCGTTATGAGCGACCCGTTCAAAGAAAAAAAGAAACGTGCAGCTGATTGGTTCATTACATTACGGGATGAAATCTGCACCGCATTCGAGGCTTTGGAAGACAGTCAGACTTCGGGCCCGTTTGCGGATCGGCCGGCCGGACGGTTTGAGCTGCGTAAAACGAAACGGGCCTCGGAGGATGGCGCAGATGCCGGGGGCGGGCTTATGAGCGTCATGCGCGGTGGCCGGTTGTTTGAAAAGGTCGGGGTGAATGTTTCCGAGGTTTACGGAACCCTGGGGGCGCGCGCGCGAAAAGCAATGGCTGCACGCGGGGTTCCGGGTATGGAGAACGACGCCCGGTTCTGGGCCTCGGGCGTGTCGCTGGTGGCGCATATGCAAAACCCGCATACGCCTTCGGTTCACATGAACACGCGCATGTTCTGGACACCGGGTGCCTGGTGGTTTGGCGGCGGCTCTGATCTGAACCCCTGTATCGAATACGCACAGGACACGGCTGATTTTCATCAGGCGCTGAAGGCGCGCTGTGACCGGCATGATGCGGCCTATTACCCGCGCTTCAAGGCCTGGGCCGATGAGTATTTCTTTGTGCCGCACCGCAACCGCGCCCGTGGCGTGGGCGGGGTATTCTTTGACGATCTCAATACCGGGGATTGGGAGGCCGATTTTGCCTTTACCCAGGATGTCGGGCGCGCGTTTCTGGAAGCTTTCCTTCCTGTGACCGAACGTCGCCGCAATACCCCCTGGGATGATGCGGACAAGGATAAACAGTTGGTGCATCGTGGGCTTTATGCCGAATACAACCTTGTTTATGACCGGGGCACAAAATTCGGACTGGAGACGGGGCATGACGCGAATGCGGTTCTGATGAGCCTGCCGCCTCTGGCCAAATGGGTTTGACACGAATTGTCTGTAAAACCCCGCACCTGACCTGACGATGATGGCCATCCGATTGTCAGGCTCTGGAGGGTTGTTTTTCTTCAGTCCGGGACTGCATTTTCTCAGATATCCAGTTCCTCGACGAAGCGCGCATTATCCTGAATGTACTCAAACCGTTTTTCGGGTTTTTTCCCCATCAGACGCTCAACCAAATCCGCGGTTTCACCCGGTTCATCCTCGTCTATTGTCACCCGGATCAGTTTGCGTGTTGCCGCATTCATCGTGGTTTCTTTCAGGTCTTTGGCATCCATTTCACCCAGCCCCTTGAACCGCTGTACATCTATCTTGCCTTTGCCGCCCAGGCCTTTTTCCAGCATCTGTGCCTTTTCCGCGTCGTCGGAAACATACACACGTTTGGCGCCTTGCGTCAGGCGATACAAAGGGGGGCAGGCAAGATAGAGATGGCCCTGATCAATCATCGGTCGCATCTGGGTAAAGAAGAATGTCATCAGCAGGCTGGCAATATGGGCACCGTCCACATCGGCATCCGTCATGATGATAATCTTTTCGTAGCGCAGATCATCGAGGTTGAAGCGTGTGCCAAGGCCCACGCCCATTGCCTGACACAGGTCGTTTATTTCGGCATTCGTGCCGATTTTTGAACTGGCCGCGCCGAGAACATTCAGTATTTTCCCGCGCAGCGGCAGCAGGGCCTGGGTTTTCCGGTCACGGGCCATTTTGGCTGAACCGCCGGCGCTGTCGCCTTCGACAATGAAAAGTTCGGTGCCTTCGCGATTTGTGGCCGAACAATCCGTCAGCTTGCCCGGCAGGCGCAATTTCTTTGTAGCCGATTTTCGCTGGGTTTCCTTTTCCTGGCGGCGGCGCAGGCGTTCCTCAGCCCGCAGCACAAGGTAGTCGAGAATGGCCCCGGCTGCCTTGGTATCGGCAGCAAGCCAATTGTCGAAATGATCGCGCACTGCATTTTCCACCATGCGCTGGGCCTCGGTTGTTGCGAGACGATCTTTGGTCTGGCCAACAAATTCGGGTTCGCGGACAAAAACCGAGATAAGGGCGCAGCCCCCGGCCAGCATGTCTTCGCGGGTGATCTGGCTTGCCTTGCGGTTGTTCACCAACTCGCCATAGGCGCGAATCCCCTTCAGAATGGCGGCCCAGAAGCCGGATTCGTGGGTGCCGCCTTCGGGGGTTGGGACAGTGTTGCAGTAGCTTTGGATGAACCCGTCGCGTGCGGGGGTCCAGTTCACGGCCCATTCCACATAGCCCGGCACGCCAAACTTTTCGCGGAAATCCACTTTTCCGGCAAACGGGGAATCTGCATATGTGGCGGCATTGCCCAGGGTTTCATTCAGATAGTCAGACAGCCCGCCAGGGAAGTGAAAGACAGCTTCAAGCGGCGTTTCACCGTCATCAATTTCAGATTTCCAGCGGATTTCCACACCGGAGAACAGATATGCCTTGGAGCGCGCCATCTTGAACAGTCGCGCGGGCTTGAATTTGAGCTTGCCAAAGATCTCGGCGTCGGGGTGGAAGGTAACTGAGGTTCCGCGCCTGTTCGGTGCTGCCCCGATCTTCTGTAGCGGCCCCTTAGGGATGCCGCGGGCAAACTCCATTGCAAACAGTTCACGGTTTCGGGCAACTTCCACGCGCAGGAAATCCGAGAGCGCGTTGACTACAGAAGAACCAACACCGTGCAACCCGCCGGATGTCTGATAGGCGTCGCCTGAAAATTTACCGCCGGCATTCAGGGTGCAGAAGATGATCTCAAGGGCTGTTTTCTTGGGGTCCTTGGGGTGCGGATCAATCGGAATCCCGCGGCCGTTATCGCGTATGGTGACAGAATGGTCGGCATGGAGTTCCACTTCGATCCGGGTGGCATGCCCGGCAACAGCTTCGTCCATGGAATTATCAATGATCTCTGCCACGAGGTGGTGAAAGGCGCGTTCGTCCGTGCCCCCGATATACATGCCGGGACGCAGACGCACATGTTCCATATCTTCCAGAACCTGAATGGAAGAGGCATCGTAAGAGGAATCTTTCCTGTTGGGAGTGTTTCCCATTAGAAGATCATCGGCGGGCATGACTGGCTGCTCTTTTATTGTCTGGTTTGGTTGCGTATTAGAGCAGGGAAGGCCGCTGGGGGCAATGGGCAGAATGAGCGCAATGCACCGGACAAGGCAAAAAAACCCGCAATAAAACAGGGACAGGTCAGGTCTTCAGAAGATATGGCTTCAGGCTGTCGCGGAAAGCTTCCATGAATTCCAGGGTGATCATTGAAATCGGCGTGTGCGTCGGATGCAGCAGGGTCAGCCTGTGCGGCAAGGATGGCCGGAACGGTTTTGAGACAAGCCCTTTGCCACCACCGCAGGTCTGATAGGCCTGAGCATCCAGTTCACTGACGACAGAAACCCCAATGCCTTGTGCCACCAGCATGCATGCGGCCGTGAATTGCCGGACCTCTACCAATGAATTCAGCATGATTCCGCGTTGCTGAAAGGTTCCTTCCAGGGCGCGGAAGAAAGCGCTGTCGCGGCGAGTGTGAATCAGACCTTCATTGGCGATATCTTCGGGCCAGATTTCCGAACGAGACACAAGCGGATGTCCGACAGGAAGAATGCAGACCGTTCGCATGTCGAGTGTTTCGCTTTGTACAGCCGGATGGCCGGAAAAACCGTCGGTTATGCCAAAATCATATTGTTCCCCGATAATCCATTCCAGAATGCGTTCCGGGCGGTCGGGTTCCAGAGAAACGGTTACACCAGGGCGGGGTTTCAGGAAATCGGCCAGAACGCCGGGGAGATGACTGGTGGCAAAGCCCGGCAGGCAGGCTATGCGCAGGTGGCCTGCCTTGCGATCGGTAATGTCCTTGGTCAATTCCTCGATATGATGCAGGCTGTCGAGCAGACGGTCCACTTCTCCCAGCAGAAAGCGGGCCTCCTGGCTCGGAACCAGCCGGCCATCCCGCCGCTGGAACAGGTCAAAGCCGACGGTATCGCCGAAATGGCCAAGCAGGCGGCTGACAGCAGGCTGTGAGATCTTCAGACTGGCCGCTGCGCGGGTTACAGACCCCGTGCGTGCCACAGCACGGAAGGCTTCAAGCTGGCGTAGACGAATGGTCATGCGAAATTTTATCTGATCTCAGCAGCTTCATAACAAAATGTTATAATCGCCGTTACAAAACTTTCAATTGAATTATGATCTTGCCCGTGATTTTGTAGCGACAGGAAAGGGGGATACGGGCCGCGATGCGGTGCAAGTTCGCCTTTTACTGTAAACTGACAAGATAGCGATCTGGGAGGTCGAACGAATGAAACATACTTTTATTGGTGCTGTTGTTGCCGGCGCAATAGCAAGCCTGAGTACAGCGGTCTATGCCGAAGTGGAGGTGCAGTGGTGGCACGCGATGGGCGGGGCCAATGGTGAGCGTGTCAACAAGATCGCAGAGGACTTCAACGCGACCCAATCGGAATACAAGATCGTTCCGGTGTACAAAGGCAATTACACAGAAACCATGACGGCAGCAATTGCCGCTTTCCGGGCACATGAACAGCCGACAATCGTGCAGGTGTTTGAAGTGGGAACGGCCACGATGATGGCTGCAAAAGGTGCGATCTACCCGGTAGAACAGTTGATGAAGGATACGGGTGAGCCATTTGACAAATCCGGTTTTCTGCCTGCCGTGATTTCCTACTATCAAACACCGGAAGGCGAGTTGCTCTCGATGCCTTTCAACAGTTCCACCCCGGTTCTGTGGTATAACAAGGACGCTTTGGACAAGGCCGGTGCTTCGGTTCCCACGACTTGGGATGAAATGAAATCCGCCTCTGAAAAGCTTGTTGCAAGTGGCATGAAATGCGGCTTTTCCTTTGGCTGGCAGAGCTGGGTGATGATTGAAAACTATTCGGCATGGCACAACCTGCCGATCGGCACCAAGGAAAACGGCTTTGCCGGTTTTGATACAGAACTGGTTTTCAACAATGATGCTGTTGAAAACCGCCTGCAGGCGGTTGCGGATTGGTCAAAGGACAATCTGTTCGTCTACGGTGGGCGCCGCGGTGACAGCCTGCCCATGTTCACCAACGGTGAATGCGGCATGTGGATGAATTCTTCGGCCTATTACGGTTCCATCAAGGCCCAAGCGAAATTCAACTTTGGCCAGAGCATGTTGCCACTGGATACAGAGGTTGCCGACAAGCCGCAAAACTCGATCATTGGCGGCGCGACGCTTTGGGTCCTGCAAGGTAAGTCTGACGATGAATACAAAGGCGCTGCCAAGTTCCTGACCTATCTGTCTTCGCCCGAAGTACAGGCATGGTGGCATCAGGAAACCGGCTATGTTCCGATTACAACCGCAGCCTATGAGCTTTCGAAAAGCCAGGGGTTTTATGAAAGCAATCCGGGCACGGATACCGCGATCAAGCAGCTTAGCCTGAACACGCCAACACCGAATTCCCGTGGTCTTCGTTTTGGCAGCTTCGTTCAAATCCGCGATATCATCAATGAAGAGATGGAAGCGCTTTGGGCTGGCGACAAGAACGCCAAGGAGGCGATGGACTCCGCAGTTCAGCGTGGCAACGTTCTGTTGCGCAAGTTCGAACGGTCTGTAAAATAAATCAGCACCACAACAGCCATGCCGCCGCATGTCGGCGGCATGGTTTGATGACGGACTGTTACTCAACGGAGCCTTTGTATGTTGAAGCGCGTTCATTTTCCGCCTTCGATACTGCCGTATCTGCTGGTCGCGCCGCAGGTGGCTATCACACTGATTTTCTTTATCTGGCCGGCGGCCGAGGCTCTGTATCAGTCTTTTCTGATCGAGGACGCTTTTGGTCTCAGCACCGAATTCGTCTGGTTTGAAAATTTTGACGCGCTTTTCAAGGATCCCCAGTATACGGGGGCCTTTTTGCGCACGGCATTCTTTTCCGGCGCCGTTGCGTTCCTGTCACTGTCTCTGGCCATTGTTCTGGCGGGATTCGCCGATCGGGTGGTGCGCGGGGCAACGGTTTATCGCACGCTTCTGATCTGGCCTTATGCCATCGCGCCTGTGCTTGCCGGGGCGCTTTGGGCCTTTATGTTCAACCCGACGCTCGGGATCATTTCTTATGCCCTCGAATTCATCAATGTCGACTGGAATTACAAAGTGAACGGCCGGCAGGCCATGGCGCTGGTCATCATGGCCGCTGCCTGGAAACAGGTGGCGTATAATTTCCTGTTTTATCTGGCGGCAATGCAGTCCATCCCCAAATCCGTGATCGAGGCCGCTGCAATTGACGGGGCTGGGCCAATCCGCCGTTTCTGGACGATCATTTTCCCGCTGGTTTCCCCGACCACGTTCTTTTTGCTGGTGATCAATGCCGTTTACGCGTTCTTTGACACTTTTGGCATCATTGATGCAGTTACGCAGGGCGGGCCGGCCAATGCCACCACGATCCTGGTTTACAAGGTTTATAATGACGGTTTTGTCGGGCTTGATCTGGGGGGATCTGCCGCACAATCCGTTATCCTGATGGCCTTGGTCATCGCAATGACGGTGGTCCAGTTCCGTTTCATTGAGAAAAAGGTGGAATACTGATGGTTGAACATCGCCCCATCCTGACGGTCCTGACGCATCTGGTGATGCTGACCGGCATTCTGCTGATTGCCTTTCCGATCTGGATTACCTTTGTCGCGGCCAGCCATGATGCGATCCGCATGACGCAGGTGCCCTTGCCCCTGTGGCCGGGCGACCAGTTCTGGCACAACATGAAAATCACACTGTTGGGAAGCGGTCTCAGGGGCACGGAAACCACACCTGTCTGGTGGATGATGTTCAACTCTCTGGTCATGGCCTTGTCGATTGCTTTTGGCAAAATTGCCATTTCGATCATTTCCGCTTTTGCTATCGTCTATTTCCGTTTTCCCTTTCGGATGGGCTTTTTCTGGTTGATTTTCATTACCCTGATGCTGCCGGTCGAGGTGCGCATTCTGCCCACTTTTGAGGTGGTGGCCAATCTGGGTCTGCTTAACAGCTATGCCGGTTTGTCGTTGCCGCTGATTGCGTCGGCAACGGCGACATTCATGTTCCGCCAGGTGTTTCTGACAATTCCGGACGAGATGCTGGAAAGTGCCAGGATTGATGGCGCCGGGCCGATGCGGTTTTTCTGGGATATTCTGTTGCCGCTTTCGCGCACCAATATTGCAGCCCTTTTTGTCATTCTGTTCATCTACGGCTGGAACCAGTATTTGTGGCCGCTTTTGATTACCACGGATGCGGACATGACCACGGTGGTGGTCAGCCTGAAACAGATGCTGACAGCCGCAGAAGCCACACCCGAGTGGAATATCATCATGATGACGGCTTTGCTCGCCATGCTCCCGCCAATTCTGGTGGTGGTATTCATGCAGAAACTCTTCGTCAAAGGCCTGACGGAAACGGATAAATAGGAACAAGAAATGGCGAGTCTGACACTGAAAGATCTCTACAAATCCTATGGAAATACCGAGGTGTTGCATGGCATATCCGGTGAAATCCAGGATGGTGAGTTTGTTGTGATCGTAGGGCCTTCGGGCTGTGGGAAATCTACATTGCTGCGCATGATTGCTGGCCTGGAGATCATTTCGGCCGGTGAAGTTTACATCGGTGACCGCAAGGTAAATGACCTGGAGCCGGCGGATCGCGATATCGCGATGGTTTTCCAGAATTATGCTTTGTATCCACATATGTCGGTGCGCCAGAATATGGCCTACGGGCTGAAAATTCGTGGCATCTCCAAAAAGGAAATCAATCGCCGTGTCGAGGAGGCTGCGGATATTCTGGAAATCCGCGAGTATCTGGACCGCAAGCCACGTCAGCTTTCCGGCGGGCAGCGCCAGCGGGTCGCAATGGGGCGGGCAATCGTCCGTGAGCCGGAGGTTTTCCTTTTTGATGAACCGCTGTCCAACCTTGATGCAAAGCTTCGTGTGCAGATGCGCCTTGAAATCCGCAAGTTGCAGCAACGTTTGGGGGTGACGGCGGTATATGTAACCCATGATCAGGTGGAAGCCATGACACTTGGCGACAGGCTGATGGTGCTGAATGCGGGTTACGTTGAACAGTTTGGCACGCCGCTGGAGTTGTATGAGCGGCCGGCATCCCTGTTCGTTGCCGGGTTTATTGGCAGCCCCGCCATGAATTTTCTCGAGGCCAAGGGTCAGCCCGATGGCATGTTGCAACTGGAAAACGGGGTTGTGATTTCCGGTGCGAAATCCGAAGGCCCTGTCACCCTGGGAATGCGCCCTGAACATCTGATCGAAGATACCGAGGGGCCGATCCGAATTGAGGTTTCGGTGCTGGAGCAATTGGGCGCCAATACACTGATCCATGGCACGCTGGAAGGGACGGAGCGTGAGATGGTCGCCAGCCTTCCCGGGATTCATCAGTTGGAGCCTGGCCGGGTTCTGGGCTTTTTGATCCGTCCCGATGAACTGCACCAGTTTGACAGCAAGACAGGCAAGCGCCTTTGAAAAGGTATGGTCGGCGCGGCATGTGCGCCGCCGTGATCCGGCTGGTTGCCCCGCCAGATCAGCGCTTCAGATAACGACGGAAGACTTGCGTCAGTGCCTTGTCTGACTGAAGCCGCGTATCGGTATCATGTATCGGGTTGTCGTCATTCGGCCAGGTCTCGTTCCACCAGGAGAATCCGATCAGGTTGGGCAGCTGTCGGCTGTAGATCAGTTTCAGGGCTGCTTTGGCCCAGGGCGCGGCCGGTTCACGCGGGTTGTGAACATCTGTGCCAAACTCGGCGATGATGACCGGCTTTTCCGCCGCCATGTGGTTCAGCCGCGCAAAGGTATTTCTGATTTCCGCGAATGCCGTCGGTTCTGTCTCAAACGGGGCCTGCATGGAATAAAGCGATATCCCCAGCCAATCAATGTAGCTGTCACCGGGATAGTATTTTTCCATTCGGTTCCAGGATTTTGGCGGCCCGTCCGCCCAATTTACATGAAAGACCCATATGATGTTGGTCGCACCGTTTTTCCGGGAAAGATCAATGATATGTCGATATGCAGCGGCAAAGCGTTCGGCGCCTTTGCGCCTTCCGTTCCAGCGTGCGTTCCACTGAAACCATTCTCCGTTCATTTCGGTACCGTATTCGGCCAGGATGGGTGTTCCGAAACGCGCCGCTTCCTGCATCCAGCGCGTCAGATCCGGGTCAAAATCACCCCGCGCGATGGACTTTGTTTTATAGAGCGGGTCGGCGTGGTCCTGCTCGGGGTCAGAACGCATCATCAGGCGGACAAAGGGCGTTGCCCCGTGTTTGCGTATCCATTTGGCCGTGGTGACCGGAAACCTGCGCGAACGATACCAGTTGTTGGAAAAATAGACCCAGTCGACGCGGCGCCCGACCAGGCGTTCATAAGCAACCACGTCATTCAGGGTCATGTCGTCTTCTTCGCCGGTTTTGCCGCCAACGTAAGCGCCGAACAGCAATGTGCCGTCTGGGGGTGTCAGGGCACGAAGGGCCTGTTTGTGCGAGACAGTTTTCGCCTGGCCGGCAAAGGCCAGAAGCAGCGAAAGAAAGCACAACACTCCCAATTTGCGTATACGTGCGCCTGTCAGGGCAAGCTGGGCGCGCTTCCCTCCAAACCCTGCCTTTTCAATCGTCATGCTAATCACGGCTGCCCGCGAAACGCGCCTGCCATTCTTCCCGCTGTTCATCGCTTATTTTGGCAAAGAGCACATCGGGAACGCTAAAGTTGTGACCGGCCGGAAGCACGGAAAGCGCCTGTTCGACATTATCGGGCCAACTGTCATTTTTCGTTTGCAGTGCCTGCAGCATCTTCTCGGCGGCATCAGGAATGAAAGGGGCTGACAACACCGCATACAGGCGGATCAGATTGAGAGAGAACCGGATGATTGCCGCAGCATGATCCGGGTCTTCCTTGAACACAGTCCAAGGTGCTGCCGATTGCAAGTATTCGTTTCCGGCAACCCAGATGGCGCGTAATTCCTGCGCAGCTTTTCGGATTTCCATGCTTTCCATGAAGTTCTCATAGGCGCGGATGCGCTTCTTCAGTTCGGCAATCAGCTTGTGCTCGGCCGGGCCATATGTGCCGCCAGCCGGCACGTGTTCACCAAACTTGGCGCGGCAGAACTTGGTCACGCGCGAGACAAAATTCCCCAGCACGTCCGCCAGATCCTTGTTGACCGAAACCTGAAAATTCTCCCAGGTAAATTCGCTGTCCGAGCTTTCAGGCGCATGGCTGAGCAACCACCAGCGCCAATAATCGGCCGGGAGGATCGAAAGCGCCTGATCCATGAAAACACCGCGCCCCTGGCTGGTGGAGAACTGGCCGCCGTCATAGTTCAGATAGTTGAAGGATTTGATGTAGTCGACCAGCTTCCAGGGTTCCCCCGAGCCCATGATCGTGGCCGGGAAAGACAGCGTATGAAAGGGCACATTGTCCTTGCCCATGAATTGCACATAACGCACATCCTGTGCGCCCTTGTCCGTGCGCCACCAGCGTTGCCAGGCGCTGTCATCCAGACCATTCGCGTCGGCCCATTCTGCCGTGGCACCGATATATTCGATGGGGGCATCGAACCAGACATAAAAAACCTTGCCCTCCATACCGGGCCAGGGCTCATCCCCTTTCTTAACCGGCACACCCCAATCAAGATCACGGGTGATGCCTCGGTCCCGAAGTCCGTCACCATCATGCAGCCATTTCTTGGCGATCGAGGTTGTGAGGACCGGCCAGTCTGACTTGCTGTCAATCCATGCATCCAGTTTGTCACGCAGCCGGGATTGGCGAAGATAGAGATGTTTCGTTTCCCGCACTTCAAGCTCGGTCGATCCTGAAATGGCACTGCGTGGCTCAATCAGGTCGGTGGGATCCAACTGTTTCGTGCAGTTTTCGCACTGGTCGCCCCGCGCTTTGTCATAGCCGCAGTTGGGGCAGGTCCCCTCGATATATCTGTCGGGCAGAAACCGTCCGTCGGCTTTTGAATAGACTTGTTTTTCCGCGACTTCCTCGATGAGTCCGTTCTCGGCAAGCTTTCCGGCAAAGTGCTGCGTCAGTTTCTTGTTTCTTTCGGATGAGGAGCGGCCAAAGAAATCAAAGGACAGCCGAAAGCCTTTGGCGATATCGGCTTGCACCTCGTGCATTTGCGCGCAGTATTCCGCTACCGGTTGACCTGCCTTGGCTGCGGCCAGTTCGGCCGGGGTGCCATGCTCATCCGTGGCGCAGATGAACATCACTTCGTTGCCACGGGCGCGCTGGTAGCGTGCATAAAGATCGGCAGGCAACTGGCTGCCAATCAGATTTCCGAGGTGTTTGATCCCGTTGATATAGGGAATGGCCGAGGTGATTAGAATGCGTGACATGGTTTGTTCCTGAATGATCCATGTTGCTTTACAGGATGCATGGCGGGCGTTCCAGAGCGGATTTAGCGCTTGTCCCGCTGTTTGCCCAGCAGACGCCCGATCAGGAAGGATGTACGCGGTGCATAGATATATGCGGTACGCTTTTTGCGGGTCGGGCGCACGCCCATTCTCCAGAGGCCAAAGAGAATGAGTCCACCGTGGGCAAGGGCAATGAACGCGAACAGGGCCCAAGGGCCAAGGCTGCTGATCAGACCAGAGGCAACAAGCGGCGAAGCAATGGCGCCGATCGCGTAGAAAAACATCAGCGCGGCCGACAATTCTACCCGTTCGGAACTGTCGGCAAAATCATGGGCGTGTGCGCTTGAAATCGAAAAGATCGGGAAACTTGTCAGCCCAAACAGGACCGCGGCCAGCATGACGCCGTCACGCCCGGTGCCGCTGGCAGCAATCGTTGCCGCGCAGGAAAGCATTGCTGCCGCTGAAAACCAGATCAACACCCAGCGGCGGTCATATTTGTCGGCCAGCCAGCCTGCGGGATACTGTGCCAGTGCACCGCCCAGCACAAATGCTGCCAGAAAGAAGCCGATCTGGCCGGCGGGCAGGCCAACTTCCTGCCCGTAAATCGGCCCGACCATGCGAAATGCCGCGCTGGTCAACCCTGCCACTACAACCCCGGTTGCTGCCAGAGGCGAACGGCTGATAGCCAGCATCGGGCGAAGGCGCGGTGCCGCAGGTGTTTCCGGCTGTGGGGCCTTTGTCAGCGCCAGTGGCAGAAGGGATGCGCAGCACAAGATGGCGAGCAGATTATACGACACATAGCTGGCAGGTTCCAAAACGCCAATCATCAACTGTGCCAGCAATGAGCCGGACATATCCACCATCCGGTAAGTGCCCATGGTGCGGCCCCGGATGCTGTTGGTCAGCCGGGCCTGCATCCATGCTTCGATTACAGTATAGCAGCCGGCAACGCACAATCCTGTGGCAACACGCATGATGGCCCAGGGAACAGGGGCAATGATCAGCATATGCGCCAAGAGCCCGATGGTGCCGGCTGCAGTGAATGCGGCAAAGGCCCGGCTATGGCCAACTGTTCCCATCAGGCGCGGCGCCCACCAGCAGCCAATAAAGAACCCCAGAAAATGCGCGGACCCAAGCAAACCCACCTGCGCCTTGCTGAATCCCAGCGACAGGCCTGAAAGGGCATCCAACGGGCCAAGCCCGCCCGAGGAAAGCTGCAATAGTATGACCGAAAAAAACAGGGCCGCGAACGTTATCGGCAAACGCATGAAGCACTCCGAGGAGGTTTTCGTTCACCTTGGCGTTCAGACGCAGCTGTGGTCTTGCCTCTTGCCGACATGGCGTGTCGGTTTTGCCGTTATTTTACCGCTTTGATGCGGGCCAGAATGCGAAGGTCTATCCGGTTTCCCACAATGTCGGAAAACCCGCTCGCGCCAAATTCGGAACGGTTGACGAAGCCGGTCAAAAGAATGGTCAAAAGGGAAAGGTCGTCTTTGGGGCGTCCTTTCTGTCGAAATAGCCTTGCCTGCAGTTGCATCGGCCGGGTGACTCCGCGCAAAGTGACCTTTCCTTCGATGGTTGCCCCGGCGGCTGTCGGTATGATGCGCGTACTTTGAAACAGGATCATGGGATGATTTGCGACATTCAGAACGGACCGGCCGCGCATGGCCTCGGTGGCGAAAATCAGCCCGGTTCTGGCTCTGCTTGCATTCAGAACCACGCGCACCGTGGATCTGGACAGTCTGTCAAAATCCAGTTGCAGATCGGCGCTGTTTACGGGCATTGACCCTTTTGCCGGTTGCCCGTTCAGCGTGTAGGTAAAGCGAACGCTGGATTTGTCCTGTTGCAGATCATAGGCTTCCGATGCTGCCGAAACATTCAAAGGGAATAATCCGGCGAGGCAAAGCGTGAGTATGGGCAATAGGTGTTTCATGAATTCCCGAAATTGAACCCATAATAACCGGTTTCAGATGTTGCCCGATACATTTTTTCGTGAGGCAAGATTTTCCAGATGGATGTGAAAGGCAGCGGCGGGTATTTTTGCCAGCTTTGATGGACGGGCTTTGTGGTGTGTTTCCAGATAATTTGCAACCAAGCTGTACCCCAGCGTGTAACCGGACCAACGCGGGAGATCCCCAGTTCCAAAAAACCAGTGCGGATGATCATAGGCTTTGATTTCTTCTAAGGCCAATCCGGCAAGCTTTATGATTTGGTTTGCGGGAACGGCGGATTCATAGATTTCCGGCGGGTTGAAATATAGCTCATGCACAAATTGCCCCGCCAGGCCTTCGCTGACCAGAGCTTCGAGCAGAGTTTTTCCGTAGCCCGGTCCGCTCCAGCGTAAAGCATGGTGTAACTCATGGGCTAGCATTCGCTCCATAGGTTCACCCAGATGTGCGGTCAGATTCGGATTGTCAGGGTCAAGATTTAGATAGATCAATCCGGCATGCGGGCAATAGCCCATGAGACCCATTTCCGGAATGACGATTGATGGTTGACCCTGGACTATTATGTCCAGTGGGGGAAGATGAACGCCACAAGCCGCTGCACGAAAGGCAACGGCATCCAGTGCCTCTTTTATGCATTGCAGATAGGGCATCAGGCTGCCGTCTGCATTCAACAGGTGGAGGTGCCATTCAGGTGCCGGAGTTGTCAGGAGCATGCGCGATGTTAGCATATGCTCAGGCTGTGGCAACGGGGTGAAGACAGCACCGCCCATTCCGGCTCTTCAACTGCCAGCGGCCCTACATCCCTTGTGGCCCGTCATCCTCAGGCGTCAGTAGCAGGCCGAGTGGTATCGTAGCACCCGCGTCTGCGCCAGTGCTGGCCTGTCCCGAAATGCTTGCTGGCTGTCACGTGTGGTGACAAGGTTTCTGAATAGGCGCAGCATATGGCAAAATCGTATATCCTCTTTATTTCCCAATAAAGATGTTACGTATTTCCGCCAAATACGGTTAGGCTGGGGTGTGAAGAAACAGGAGGAAACGATGAAAAATACAATTGCAGCGATGCTGCTTGCGATCTGCAGTGTTATTATACTGGCCCCTGCAGCCCTGGCGGAGGGGGTGCAACACCATGTGGCTATCCATGTTGACCAGAATGACCCAAAGCTGATGAATCTGGCGCTGAACAACGTTGAAAATATAACGAAATACTATGAATCTCAGGGGGATACCGTTGTGATCGAGGTCGTTGCCTATGGTCCTGGACTAAACATGTATATCCCCGGAAAAAGCCCTGTGGAGGACCGGATCGAGACGCTTTCGCTGGCTTTGGAGCGCGTGTCTTTCTCGGCCTGTGGGAACACGCGCCGAAAAATGAGTGAAAAGCTCGGGCACGAAGTTGCAATCATGGAAGAAGCCAGCGTTGTACCATCGGGTGTGGTGCGGCTGATCGAGTTGCAGGAGCAGGGCTATGCATACGTGCGGCCTTGAGACATCTGCGCGTATGGGGAAATGAAGCAGGTTCCCCGCCCGGAGAAGGCTTCGGGTGGGGCATTTCGTTCCATGCAGGAGTGAGCGCTTGAAGTTGAGGTTGTAAATCTACAAATCAGAAGCAGAGCCATAAGGAGCGTGCTCATGCCTGCGGAAACAACCCAAGCCAATCCTGAAGCTGAGCTTTCAGAGAAAACGCGCCGTAAACAGACCCGGATCCTGACGGTGCTGCTGGTTCTGCCGGTGGTCGGGCTTGATCTGGTATATTTCGGCTCATTGGGAAATTGGCTATTCTGGCTGGGGATAGCGCTGATCATGTCTCTTGGACTGGCGGTTCTGTATGCGCAACGTGCCCACCGCATGGGTTTTTTTGAAGAGGTGCTTCTGGCCGAGGTCTTTGTCATGTCATTGATCGGGATCGGCCTGACAAACGTGTCACCGCAAAGCGGATTGCGGTTCTGGTTGGCAATGTCGTTGCTGATGGCTGTTTCGGCATTGGTCATGGGGACCGTCCAGAATGCCGGACAGAAAACCGGGAAGGCGAAATTTCTGGTTACGCAGCTTGTGCACTGGGGGGCGACATTGTTGACGATCGGGGCAGTTTTTGCCCTGTTCCGGGCCGGACGGCTGAACCATGACAACACGGCCCTGGTTCTGTTGTTGGTGCTTGGGTTGTCCACCTTTCTGGATGGATACCGCATATCATGGCGTTTTGCGGTGATTGGCGTCTTGATTGCCGGCACGACACTTATGGCAGCGTATATTGAGCAGTACACCTGGCCAATGATGATAATTGGTTTGGTCTTGCTTTCGGGCGTGATTGCCATTGAATGGCTGCGGCACAAGCGAGCCAGATAGTAGGTACACTTGCGGAAAATCTTGAATGCGTTAGCACTGACCATTCAGATATAGGGGGAAATATGCGCTATAAGACATTGGGAAGGACGGGGTTGAAGGTCTCCGAGCTGTGTCTGGGGTCAATGACCTGGGGAACGCAGAACACTGCCAGCGAAGGCCATGCGCAGATAGACATGGCGCTGGAACACGGGATCAATTTCATCGATACTGCGGAAATGTATCCGGTCAATCCGGTATCGGCCGAAAATATTGGCAAGACCGAGGCGATAATCGGCGAATGGTTGAAAAAGAGCGGGCGGCGCGACGAAGTCATCATTGCCAGCAAGATTACCGGCAAGAATGGCGGATTTGTGCGGGATGGGCGGGGAATTGACGCCCAAACAATACGTGAAGCCATCAAAGGATCGCTGAAACGATTGCAGACGGATTATATTGATCTCTACCAACTGCATTGGCCCAATCGCGGCTCTTACCATTTCAGACAATACTGGACCTACGATCCTTCGGATCAGAACCGGGAGGAAACCCTGGCCAATATGGCCGAGGTATTGGAAGAACTGCAACGTCAACAGGATGCGGGCGCCATTCGCCACGTCGGGCTGAGCAACGAAACCGCCTGGGGCACGGCGCAATGGTTACGGTTGGCCGAACAGGGCGCAGGGCCCCGGATGGTCAGCATCCAGAACGAATACTCGTTGCTGTGTCGCATTTTTGATACCGATCTGGCCGAGTTGAGCGTCAACGAGGATGTCGGATTGCTGGCATTCTCGCCGCTTGCAACGGGGCTGCTGACCGGAAAATATGCGCCGGATGTGACCCCGCCGGGGTCCCGCCGCAGCTTGAATGCCGATTTGAACGGGCGCATTACCCCGCGGATTTGGGATGCTGTTGCCGCCTATCATGATATTGCGCAACGGCATGGTCTGAGTTTGCCGCAAATGGCGCTTGCCTGGCTGCGCACACGGCCGTTCATGACTTCGGCCATTTTCGGAGCGACCAGCCTTGATCAGCTTGATGTTGCCTTGGGAAGCGAAGAGATAGACCTGTCTGATGAGATTCTGGCGGAGATTTCCGCAGCATACAAAGCCCATCCGATGCCATATTGAAGATGTGGTCTGCTCTCTTGTGCCATCATGTGTCCTTGAGTGGCAAAGTCCCTTGGAAAACAGCAGGTGCACACGGTACTAATGTTTTGAACATGATTTCTTGAGCGTAATGAGAGACGGGGAAAAAATGAAAGTTGGCGCGGTAATACTGCTACTGATGTTAGGAACACTCGCCGCTTGCAAAACGCAATCCGGGCCTGCGCAGGACGGGGCGTCGGACTATGACCCGCATCTGTTTGAGAAACAGCGTGCCGCTTGTGAGAAACGGGGCGGAACCTTTGCCGAGGGAAAGCCGGGCGGTGCATTTGTATGCTTCAATAGAACGCGTGATGCCGGGAAAGCCTGTACTGCCGCAAAACAATGCGAGGGCGCATGTCTTGCGCGCAGCCGTACTTGCGCACCTATAAAACCGCTGTTTGGATGTAACGAAGTCCTTAGCAACAGCGGCGCCATTTCAACTGTCTGTGTGAACTGAATCGGTGCAAGAGGAGTATGACAGATGTTCAGGTCTATTCTGACAGGCACGATGTTTGTATCCTTGGCGACACTCTCAGCCTGCCAACAGGACCGTATGCCAGACGACCCTCCGGCGGCGCAGATGCGTCAGGAAAAGGCAGAGTGCGAGGCAAAGGGCGGATCTTATGAGCGTGCGGGCATGTTCGGGCACGCCTGCATATTGCAAACCAAAGACGCGGGAAAATCCTGCAATAGAGAAAGTGACTGCGAAGGCATCTGCCTGGCGAAAACAAGGACCTGCTCGGCGATTACACCAATGTTCGGCTGTTTTTCCATGTTGGATGATGCGGGCAAGACGGTCGAACTGTGTATTGACTAGGCATCTGCCATGAACCGTTCAGTGGCGATCATAGGTGCAGGTCAGGCCGGGGCAGGCTGGGTGGTTCGCTTTTTGCTGGCCGGCTGGAAGGTTCGTATCTTTGATACTGACCCGCGTGCCGGGGAGAGGGTTGAAAGCGTTCTGCACGACACAGAAAAACGGCTCTCTGATGGTAATCTGACCTTTCATGAAACGCTGTCAGAAACGGTCAGAGGTGTCGGCTGGATTCAGGAGAGCCTGCCGGAGCGGTTATTGCTGAAACGCAAGGTGTTCCAGAAAATACAAGAGTTTTGCGAACGCGATGCGGTCATCGCATCGTCAACAGCAGGGTTTTCGCTCTCTGAAATTCAAGGATGCGCAACTTGGCCTGGACAGATCGTGATTATGCGCCCTGAAGATCCTGCATTTCGTTTGCAGAGTGTGGAGTTTCTGTCCAATGGGAACAATCCTTCGCATCTGGTCGCACAAGTAAATACGGTGCTTGACCAGCTTCGGCTTGGTTGCAAGGCAACTGCCCCCCCGATTATCCGTTGAGGGGAAAGGGCCGGAGCATCCATCGCCGGTGCGGGCAGGGGTGCTATTCTATGCGGCTTTGCAGTTGCGACAAATAATCTGGAAAATTACGTGCAGATACTTTCGATTCTCGTACAAGCCAGTCAAAATGTCCGGACAAAGCCTGCACACGTTCATTATCCCGAAAGGCCAGGTAATTGCGCCCCAGATACAAGACCGCCAGCAACGGGCCAAAAACGGTAATCGGGGCGGAAAATACGCGGCGCGCATCAAACAGGAAAACCCGAAGGGTTGGGTATAACTGGTCATGGAGTTTCAGCATTCGGTCAATCTGTGCCGTCCGCAGCTTTGCTGGCAGCCCCTCATAATATCCTTCGGCAAAAGCAAAGCTGCGAATTTCATGAAGCGGCAGGGCGATTTCGTAATCGGAATGCTTGCTGCGCAACCAGTCCAGCCTGTCACGTGTGGCGCCAATTGCCTGATCACTCGTGCGGCCAAGTTGGGCAGTGTATTCCCATTCAAGCATTTCCGGCGTTTTCAGCATATCGGGGAGTGTGGCCGGAACATGCCGGATCTTGTAGCCGACCGCCTCCTGATGCCATGTGAATATCTGCTCATCTATCAGGGCGCGCGGCGCCTCTGTAACGGTGATCGATGCGGCCAGCAGGTCTGCCGCAAGTTCCGGGTGTTCGGTCAGGCCCAGCAGCCAGTCCGCGGAAACCCCGAGAAAGGCGGCACATTCGCCGATAAGATGTGCATTGGGCAGGCGGGTATCCTGACCTTTCAACAGTTGCGAAATCGTCGAGCGATCCACCCCAATGGCGCGCGATAATTCGCTGCGGTTCATTCCGCTTTGGGTCAACGCCTGATTCAGACGTTGCCGAAACAGTTCAGCGCGTTCCCGTTTGTCGGTTCTAAGCGGCATTGTTGAATAAAAACCATTTCGTTGAAGAAATGTTGTGCAGATCCTGAATACACACAACCCCGGCCATGGGCTAGAGGTTTCATTGTGAAGGAGACCGGAAAATGAATGTTTGGGGACGGTTCTGGCTGAAGGCCTTGTGTTGGCAGGCGCTGGGATTTCTCACAATGGCAATCGTGGGGGCTGGGTTCACTGGATCGATCACGACGGGTGGTGCCATGGCTGCTGTCAACAGTGGAGTAGGCCTGATCGCTTATGTTTTCTATGAATGGATCTGGGAAAAATTCAGCCTTGGGCACCACCACATGAAAAAAGGGCTCTGAATGGCTGCGGCAGATAAACTCAGGCGCGTAGAATGGCCGACATTGGGGTTGCTGGTCTTATGCTATGGAGTCTGGATGATCGGTACGACGTGGCTGGCAGAATTCTGGCAACCACTTGGTTTTCTGGCGACAATGCTGGCTTTGACGCAGCATTCTTCGCTGCAGCATGAGGCATTGCACGGGCACCCTTTTCGCCATTCAGAACTGAACGAAGCGCTGGTTTCCCTGCCTGTCGGGCTGTTTATCCCGTACCGTCGCTTCCGCGATACGCATCTGGCGCACCATATAGACTGTAATCTGACAGATCCCTATGACGACCCCGAGAGCAACTACCTTGACCCGAAAGTCTGGCCGCGGCTTTCGGGGTGGCAGAAAACGGTGCTGCGCCTCAACAACACATTGCTGGGCCGGATGGTGTTGGGGCCGCTGATCTCGCAGGTGTATTTCATGTCTTCTGACTGGCGCTCGGTCCAAAGCGGTGATCGCCGGGTATTGACTGCCTGGGTGCTGCATCTTGTCGGTCTGGTTCCTGTTGTCTGGTGGCTGACCCGGATCAGCCACTTACCCCTGTGGGCCTATGTTCTGGCGGCCTATGGGGCGCTTTCAGTCCTGAAAATCCGCACATTTCTCGAGCATCAGGCCCATCCGGATATTACCGGCCGTACCGTGATCATCGAGGATCACGGTCCATTGGCGGTTTTGTTTCTGAACAACAATTTACATCTGGTTCACCACATGAAACCAAAAGCGCCCTGGTACAAGCTGCCAGCCCTTTATGCGGCGCAGAAGGAAAGCTTTCTGCAAATGAACCGGCACTATGTGTATCTTTCTTACGGGCAGATTTTCCACCGGTACTTTCTGGCCGCAAAAGATCCTGTTCCACACCCCTTGCGAGAGGAGTAGGGGGTCGACAGCCGCCACAGGCCCTGACATTAAGCGGCTGTGGAATTATGGATACCCATAACAATTGGCGCAGCATTTGCACAAAATCTGCGTTTCATGCTGCAAAAGCACCTGAAGGCAACGCATCTGACCGCCGCCGGGGCAACTTTTGCGCGCTATGTGTTTTCGGCGCCGCTGATCGTCATGCTGGTATTGGTCTATCTCGCGGCTTCCGGGCAGTCGCTTCCGGATGTGTCGCGGCGCTTCTTTGTCTTTGGCGCTTTTGGATCCGTTGTCCAGATACTCGCGACCGTTTGTGTCGTCGCGCTTTTCGCCGAGCGGAATTTTGCAGTTGGCATCACCTTCAAGAAAACCGAAGTGGTTCTGACCGCTATCGTTGGCTATCTGGTGCTGGGAGAGGGGATTACCCGCCTTGGGGCTGTGGCCATTCTCCTTGGTCTGGCTGGCGTGATCCTGCTGTCGGATCCCCCCGGAAATACGCGTGCTTCCGGGCTGAAACGCGTGGTCAACAGGGCGTCTTTGCTCGGGCTGGGGGCCGGGTTGCTCTTTGCATTTTCTGCGGTGGCCTATCGTGGAGCCTTGACCAGCCTGTCTGGCGGCACGGTTTTTCTGCACGCTTCCTTTACCCTGGCCTGCGTTACGACATTCCAAAGCTTGCTGATGGCTGTCTGGTTACACTGGCAGCAACCGGGCGAAATGCAGCGTGTCTTTCGCAACTGGCGTGTGTCCGGCCTGGTTGGCGTCGCCAGCATGATAGGTTCACTGGGCTGGTTTACGGCGTTTTCCCTGCAAACGGCAGCCTATGTCAAAGCCCTGGGCCAGATCGAACTGGTATTCAGCTATCTGGCAACCCATTTTGTGTTTCATGAAAAAAGCTCGCGCCGCGAACTGTTGGCCATGGGGCTGATCATATTGTCTATTCTTTTGCTTGTTCTTGCGCTCTGAGAGGGCTTTTGCCCGCGAGACGCAGAAACAGGCTTTCTTCATCTGTGTTGCGAAAGAAGGGTGTTGTTTCGGGAAAGTCTGCTCCTGCACGTATCAGCGCGGCAATTTCGGCGACGACAACTTCGGTGATGAATGGCAGATCGAAGTGGCGTACCTTGTCCAGCGAAATCCATTGCAGATGTGAGAGTTCGTCGCAGGCGTGGGTGAAATCATCGGGGTCGCCCTTGATTTCTGCCGCATCGCCCAGAAAGAACCGCGCATCAAACCGGCGTGGTCTGCCTGGGGGCGTTATCGCCCGAAAAACAAACCGCAAACCTGCCCCGGTCGGTCTGTAGCCGGCATTGGCAAAGCTTTCCCATTCGGCAGGCGGCGGGCAAGGCCATTTGCCCGATGTGCCCAGAATAAGGCCGGTTTCTTCCCACAGTTCCCGCACGGCAGCTGCAACAAGGGCGTCGCATAATTTCGGGTCGGTTTCCTGCGACAGGCGTATTTTACAGGGTTCGGGCAGTGGCTCGGCCAGCGGAACATGTGCATCATCCGGGTCAACCGCCCCCCCGGGAAAGACAAACTTGTTCGGCATGAAAGCGGCCTGCGCCCCACGCTGTCCCATCAGTATTTTCGGATCACTTTCGCGGTCCCGCAGCAGAATGACGGTTGCAGCATCTCGAACGGCCATTTTTGGCATGGGAATCGTTTCCGTAATCTGGCACCTGGTTTCAGCTATGAGTCTTCTGCGAACCCATGCATGCGTTTTGCCCACTGGATTGCAACAAGCATACCCTTGAGACGCGGTAAAAGGAAAAGGGAGAGAGCGACACAGCCAACGATGAAAACCGAAGAAAGTATAACGGGATCCGGTCGGTATTTGATGAAGGCGATAAGGATCAAAGGCGCCATTATATGGCCAACGATCAGAATGGTCAGATACGCAGGCCCGTCATCGGCACGCTGGGGCGTGTAGTCTTCGTCACACACCGGACAGTTTGCACGAACCTTCAGATAGCCCTTGAACAGCGGGCCTGTACCACAGGATGGGCACTTGCGTCGCCAACCCCGCCACATGGCCGGTTTCATCGGACGGTCGCTTTCGGATAAATTCATGGTCGTTTCGGTCATTGAGGGCCTCTTTGTATTCGCGCGATAGAACCTCTTAGCAGATATAGGAACGGCTGTCGCAGGAAAGATGGCGAATGGTCCTTGCGGCGGGATGTCGCAAATTTCCCGGTTTTTCAGCGACGGAATTGTTCGGCTGTCGCATTAGGGTGCAGGGTTTACAGATCTGCGCCCTGGCCACCCGAATCCAAAGTTCGCGACATATTGGCAATCGTCCCCGGATCGCTTCACTGTCGATCCAACCCACCACAAGCCGGGACCAAACAACTAGGCCGTAGTATCCATTATGATCAAGCGGCTACTGAAGAAGTTGTAAACAAACAACAAGGCGTGACAGAAGAAAGGGCTGGGCGTTGATTTTTTCGCGAGATATTATCGGAATTGAACCCATGCGGCCCGGCGGAGCGAAAACGTTATGCCCTGCGGCTGGAAAGGGCGTTTGCGCCCGGGTGAAAGCCGCAGGACAACGTGACTGAATTCAAGCGGCGGACCGGCTGATGATGACCTGATTGCGCCCGTCCGCCTTTGCCGCATAAAGGGCCCGGTCGGCCTGGTCCAGGATTTCTTCGGTGTTCGGGTTCGCTGTATCGCCCCCACCCATGGCAACGCCAATGCTGAGGCTGATGGAAAGAGACTGATCAAAAGAGGCCAGTTTGACTGGTGTTTCATTGATTCGCTTCCGCAGGCGCTCTGCCGCCCGCTCAGCTTCTTTCAGGCTGGTGTCCGGCATGACAACCATGAATTCCTCACCACCGATGCGGGCGACGAGATCCAGGCTGCGCAGTTCACTGCGCAGACGCTGTCCGACCTCTCGCAGAACATCGTCACCGGCGCTGTGTCCGTAAATATCGTTCACGGATTTGAACCGATCCAGATCGAGCAACATCAAGGCATAAGGCTTGCAACTGGAACGGGCTATGCGCGCAAGATGCGGCATGGCATAACGGCGATTGAAAAGCCCGGTCAATGGGTCAATAACGGCCAGCCGCAACCCGTCGTGCAGGGTTTTTCGTAAACGGTCTGCCTGCCGTTTTTGTAAAATCTGCCGATTCAGACGCAAGACCATCTCTTCCGGATCAAAGCCCTCTGCCAATACATCATTGGCGCCAATATCCAGCGCGGCAACCGTTTTGCGGACAATACACTCGGTAGATTCGGATTTGTCGAGAACGACGATAATGACAGCATGCCTGGTTTTTGCCCGGCTGCGCAATTCACTCACCAGATGCAGCCCGTCTCCGGTACAGCCCTTGCTGCCTTCGATAATCAGAATATCCGGGGCCGGGTGGCCCTCAGCCAGGGCCAGCGCATTTTTTCTGGCCGAAATGCGGGTGTTGCAGTTCAACAATTCTGACAGGGATTTTTCCCACTTCACGCCGGTTTCATTCTGCACGGTGATGAGGGCAATATTGACCGGTGCGTCAAAGGATGCGTGCTGTTCCGCAAAGCCCAGATGTTGGCTTGTTTCCTCTCGGAGTCGCAACTCCTCGGCGGTATCGCGTGTTCGCAGAAGGCTGCGAATGCGCGCCAGCAACATTGTTTCGTCGATGGGTTTTACCAAAAACTCGTCGGCTCCGGCGCGCAAGGCACGCAGTTTGTTGCAGCGATCCTTTGCCGGGGAAATCATGATGACTGGAATGTTCGCGCAGGCGGGATTTCTTTTCAGATCCTCGCAGATTTCAATGCCATCTGATTCGGCCACATTGGCGCTGAGAAGTATGATATCAGGCTTGTCCTGAACGGCGACTTCAATGGCTTCTGCCCAGTTGCTGGCCTGCAAGACCTGATAGCAAGCCGACGCCAGCTTTACTTTCAAGACGATGCGGTTGGTCGCTACATCGTCAACAATCAGGATTCGGCCAGACATGCTTCCTCATCAATTTATTAAAAATGTCCTGTTGATTGATAGTAATTGTTGAGATTAGTTAAGAATTCCTTTCGGCAAGCAAAAGAAGATCAATGAATCAGGAGCAGGCAGAAGTATTTTCCGTGCAGGCATTGGGCTGGTTGGCGGGCAGCGATGAACTGCTGCCTGTGTTTCTCGGGGCGACGGGGGCCTCGCAAGACGATCTGCGCAACCGGCTGGATGAGCCCGAGTTTCTGGGGTCAGTCCTGGATTTTCTGATGCTGAATGATCATTGGGTAATCGCTTGTTGTGATGCCCTGGGCCACCCTTACGATACCCCGATGCAAGCCAGGCAGGCACTTCCCGGTGGGACGCAGGTAAATTGGACGTAAGATGCTCAGAGGTCGATCTCGATAACACCATCTGGCCGTGCCGCCCGTGACTGACACAGGATAATCTGGTCGGCGCGCTGGGCGTTGGAGAGCACGAAATCGCGGTGTTCCACATCGCCCGAAACCAGCCCGCATTTGCACACACCACATAAACCGTCGGCGCATTTCACATCCACATGCACCCCGGCCTCCAGCAAGGCGTCAGTGGCGGACTGCTCGGCGGCCACGGCTATGTCGCGCTTAGTCCGCGCCAGACGCAGGGTAAAGGGATGGTTTTTGTATTCAGGCAATTGTGGCGGAGAGAAATATTCCAGATGGCGCGCCTCTTCGGGAAAGCCGGCCGCGCTGGCCGCGTCGATCACCGCCTGCATGTACCGATCGGGCCCACAGGTATAAAGATGGGCGTTTTCCTTGTATTGCAACAGCTTGGCCAGGTCAGCCCGGCTGCCTTCGTCCGATATGTGCAACTGTACCCGGTCGCGCCAGGGCGCGCTGGACAGGTCGTCCAGAAATGCAGCCTGCCCCCGGCTGGAGACAGAGTAATGCAGCGCGAAATCTGCGCCAAGCGCGTGCAGGCGGTGCGCCATGGCGATCATCGGAGTGACCCCGATGCCGCCGCCCATCAGCCAGGTGAAAGCCGCGTCCTCGACCAGTGGAAAGTGGTTGATCGGATGCGAGATGAAGACCCGCCGGCCGGGCTCGAAAATCCGGTGCATCAGCGTTGAGCCACCGCGCCCCTGTGGCTCACGCAGCACAGCGATCTGATAATGCGCGTGATCGGCGGGATCGCCCGATAGCGAATACTGGCGAAAGAACTCTGGCGCCACCACCACGTCGATATGGGCCCCGGCAGTGGCGGGTGGCAAGGGGCGGCCGTCGGGGCGCGAAAACTCGAATTTCGTGATGTCGCCTGTCATGCGCTCGACCCTGGAGACCACAACCTGTAATACCGGTGAGGAGCCCTGATCAGCCGTGTAAACATGCTCGGGGGGCAGTCCGGCCGCCCGGTTGGCGCGGTGCTTGTCGGCGCTGATCATCTCGCGGTAGGCGGTGATACCGGCCTCGCGATCCATCGGAAAGGGCCAGGGGTAGGGTGGCGGGGCCAGCGGCGCCGGATAGACCGCCAGCGTCTGGTCCTCATGGCGCAGTTTCAGCCGCTTTTGCAAGGCGCGTACGTTGGGCGGTGTGGCCGGTGGCCCGTAGGGGCCATCGTCCGTCATTTCCAGATCCCACCACCATTTCTTGACCGGGTTTATTTCGCCGTTCCCCAGCAGATCATCAAGCTTTGCCAAGGGTTTGGCCGCATGCGGAAGGTGGCTTGCCAGCCAGCGAAACGGCGCCTCGGCAAACAGGCCCTCAAGGTTCCAGGGGCAGGTTTTCATGCAGCGGCCACACATTGCCCCGCCGGTCTGACCGATCCGGTAGGTGGTGCATTTCTGGCTGTCGCTCTTCCAGATCTCATAGCCGTTGAACATGCGCTTTGGCCCTGCGGTGATGGCGCCTGAGGGGCATTCGCGTGCGCATTTGTTGCAGGATTCACAAAACCGCTGCAGGCCGAAATCAATCGGTTTGTCATGCGTCATCGGCATGTCGGTGGTGACAACCCCGGATTTCAGGCGCGGGCCAAGGAAGGGGTTGAGGATCACCTCGCCAATACGGCTGACCTCGCCCAGACCCGACAGCAGCAAAAGCGGCGGTTGCAGTACCTCGTCATCCATCACGCTGTGGACGCGGGCGCCGTAGCCCAGCGCGCGCAGGTGATCGGCCAGCACCCCGCCCAGCAGCGAAAACCTCAGGTAGGCGCGCATGCTTTGGGCGCAGCCGATCCAATCGTCGCCGCTGGCGCCCTCCATGGTTTCGTGGCCCTGATCGACGATCATCGAAATGGCATTCGGATGATAGGGGGTAATGGTCTGGCCAGCGGCATCGTGGCTGTAATAGGCCCAGTCCGGGCAGGCGGACAGGCCAACCGCGTCGATCCCCAGAAAATAGAGTGCACCCTTGATATTGGCGGCATTTCGCACTGGATCATCAGTGCCGGGTTGGCGCGGCGCCGGGTCGCCGTTCTGCAGCAGGATAAAGGCGCCGAGGCTGGGGCGAAAGGCAAAGGCGGCAGCGGATTTACGCACATAGTTGCCGTTTTTCGCAGCTTCCTGATTGGCGCGGCCCATGTCGCCAAACAGGGCCCGGGCGAACATGTTGGCGCGTTTGGGAACACGGGCCACGTTGGGCGCATCGATATAGGTGGTGGGCTGCTCGACGCGTTTCAGGGTCTCAAACGGGTGCGGCCCATCCTTGAAGGCCCGCCGCGCATAAGGGTCGCGATTGCGGGCGTTGCGCGCATGGCGGCCCAGCCCGCTGCGATAGCTGAGCGGCGGACGCTGCTGCGGGCCAAGCGGTTGATCTGGCGTGATTTCCAGGGTGGTGGTGACGACTGCAAGGCCGAAATCGCGTCCGACAAAAGGGTTCACCGCCACCTTTCTGCCGGCCGCATCCGCCTCGACCGCCGCCAATCCGGCCTGCACGGCCAGTCTTTCCAGATGCAGGTCGCTGGCTGCCGGACTGTGGGCACGTGCATCATAGCCCAACGAGCGGATATAATGGGCAAGGGTGGTGGCGGTTTCCGAGGCCCGCAGGCAGGCGCGTTGCGGCTGGGCATCACGGATCCAGTCGCAGCCCTCTTCCTCCGGCGCGGGGTCGCGCGGAAAATCATAGAGGAATACCAGCGCGTGGCTGTGATGGCGGCAGTCGCGCGGCGGGGCGCGCAGCGACTCTTTCAGCCCGGCCATGATGACATCGATCCCGGCTGCCAGCGTCTTGGGCTGCATGGTCTCGATCTTTTGCGCCAGTCGCGCCACATCGGGGTTTTCGATTGGCGTTTCCAGCCAGGCCATGGCTGGAATTTCACATGCACCCACCATCGCCGCGTCACAATAGTAGCCAAATGATTTCAAGTGGTTGGCCCGCTCCAGCGGGTCGGATGGAATATCCGCGCGCTGACGTTTCACCAGCCCCTCGCGGGTCGCATCCATCATCGCCTGATAGTCCTGCATGGCGTTGACGATACTGGCCGGGTCAGCGGGGCGGCGAAAGCCGAGACCCTGCATCGGCGCCAGATCCTCGAGCCCCTGAGCCTGGGCAACACGGCTGAGTCGCTCGAGTGGGAAGGGGCCCAGATGCATGGGGCGGTTGCGGTATGAGAACAGCTTTGCCAGATCACTTGCTCCCGGTCACAGATGACGCAGGGCGGTGTCTTCACCGGCCTGCAGGCGTTCGAGCAACTGGTGCAGGTCGGTGACTTCCTGTGCGGTCAGCTTGGCCGTGAAGCGGGCCGCATTCGCCCGGGCAAGTGGTGCGGCCTGTTCAAGCAACTGCCACCCTTTTGCGGTCAGTCTGACCCGGGTTGTGCGGCGATCCCCCTTTCCACAGGAGCGGCAGATCATGCCGGATGCTTCCATCTGGCGCAATGCACGTGAGGTGGCGGTGCGGTCGATGCCGACAAATCCAGCAATTTCAGAGGGTTGCTCATGCCCTTCCACGCCGGCGGCCAACAGCACGCACCAGGTGATCCGGGTCAGACCCAAAGGCCGCAGGGCTTCCTCGAACCTCCGCTCCTGCAGGCGTGCGGTCAGGGACAGCTGATAGCCGATCGACCGGTGCAGCCTGTAGGGTTGCGCGCAATTTTTCTGATCCTGGCTCATGATTGACAGTGTCAACTATCTGGTAGCGCCTGTCAAACCGAATGCGCCCTGCTTCATCCGTTTGCCCGGTCTGAGAGCATAAGGTTTGGCGGAATTATTTCTGCGTTGCCTAATCCCGGTTTCTGGTTCAAATGGCAGGATACTGCGATATGGAAAGCGTATGGAAAACGTATGGAAAACGTATGGGTAAAAACGGAATGAAGATCAAAGCGGTTTTGTTTGACAAGGACGGCACCCTGTTCGATTTCCACGCAACCTGGGGCGGATGGGCACGGCGGACCCTCATGCAATTGAGCCGCGGAGATGAACACCACGCCCGAATTCTGGGCGCGGTGATTGGCTATGATTTTGATAGCCGGTCTTTCAAATCGGATTCACTGGTCGTGGCAGGAACGAACGAAGAGATCGCGCAGGCCCTTTCCGAAAAGCTGCCGCCAGAGGAGGTTGACACTCTGATGTCGGATTTTGCCACCGCAACATTTGACGCCGAAATGGTTGAGGCGGTTGCCCTGCGCCCGCTTCTGAGTGAGCTGAAAGACCGGGGTCTGAAGCTTGGCGTTGCAACGAATGACAATGAAGGCCCGGCACGTGCACATCTTGAGGCTGCGGGAGTGGCCGGGTTTTTTGACTTTATCGCCGGGTTTGATTCCGGTCATGGCGGAAAACCGGAACCTGGCATGATGCTGGCGTTTTCGCAGGCGGCGGGAATCGCGCCGGAAAACGTGCTGATGGTTGGGGACAGCACCCATGATCTGACCGCTGGGCGAGAGGCCGGCATGATGACGGCCGCAGTTCTGACCGGTCCGGCACAGAAGGAGGAACTGGCCGGCTATGCTGATGTGGTTCTCGCGGATATCGGGCATTTGCCGCGCTGGCTGGATGAACATTGTTAGGGCGTAGACCTATAAATCCTGCGCCACTGGTTTGGCAGATTTTACCTGTGAGGATAGCTTAACGAGTGCCGTAATTGGTTGATTATCAGCGCGTTAAGCTGTTCTCACGGGGAAAATCCGCCAAATCCGAAGGACGGGATTGGCGCTTCACCTCAACGGCTTGGGGCGCTTGAAAATAGAACCACTATTTCCGGCGCACCCCAAGCCGTT
>Ga0256841_1000051_pt1 | contig 130843 bp, 120 predicted proteins | sample 356308metaG_FD_185971 | JGI IMG/M metagenome (GOLD analysis project Ga0256841, IMG submission 185971) | Hydrothermal vent microbial communities from Mid Atlantic Ridge, Atlantic Ocean - 356-308 | ecosystem: Environmental > Aquatic > Marine > Hydrothermal vents | place: Atlantic Ocean: Mid...
CCCGCCTCAACCCCTCCGACTCCGCCACGATCCCCACCACCCAGGTCAACTCCAAAACCTCACTCCGCCGCACCTTGTACATCAAATCCGTCCCTATGTTCCCCGTCCCCAAGATGGCAACTTTGACGCGTTCTCCGGCCATCATTCACTCACCTCCCTGAGTTTCACCCCTCGCGCTCCAGGAGAGGGAAAATGTCCGCTTCCTCTTGATGAATATGTTCCACGATCATGCTGATGACGCGCTCTCCAGTGCTGACGAGCGTCTCTAAGGCGCGACGCGTTCCCGTCGATTTCACGCCGGCGAGCGCCCTTTTGAGCCGCTCATATTCCCGCCGCAAGAGGACATCTTCGTTCTGGAGCTCCCGAACGACCGTATGATGTCCCCATCCCCGGTTCAAAAGGACGGGAAGCAAAGACTCTTTTTCCCTGGCGCAATGAACCATGATCTCATTCTTGAGAAGACGACACAGTCCCTGCAGGGCCTCCACCACCGTCGCGGCATCGGTTGATGCAATGGACAACCCATTCAGCGAGCGATCGAGCTCCCTCAACCGCTGTAAGAGCTCGCGGTGCTCCCTCTTCAGTTCATCTAACTCTTTCAATATATCGACGTCCATCGAAGCATCTCCTCGGGGCGGATTCGTCATCAAGAGAGAGAAGACTTTTTACAGGCTGCCGCCCTTCCAGTCAAGTGCTGGCTCGAATGGGCTCACTTGGATTGAATTCGGACACGCTCGCTCAACTCCAGATCCGCTTCCACGCGCACTCACGTCCGCACTCGCGCCTCGAACGCGATACTCTTCACCCGCTGGATTCCGGGCTCAGCTTCAGAACCATGTATGTGACGCTATTGGCCCTCGCTCAGGGTTCAGGCGAATGTGACACTCACCGACCCGAGATGGGCGAACTCGGCCTTCACCTCGTCGCCCGCGCTCACCCCTAAAGCTGCCGACAATGATCCAGAGAGGATCACCTCTCCAGCCTTCAATGCGATGCCGAACTCAGCCAGCTTATTGGCCAGCCAGGTCACTGCTCCTGCCGGATGTCCCAGCACGGCCGCTCCCGCTCCCGTCAGGGCGACTTCTCCATTCCGGGAGAGCACCATCCCCAGCAACCGCAAATCCACAGCATCAATTGGCGTTCGCTGTTTTCCCAGGACGAACAATCCCGACGAAGCGTTATCGGCGATCGTATCGGCGAGTTTGATCTGCCATTTTCGAATGCGGCTATCGATGATCTCAATGGCCGGTGCCAGTGATTCAGTAGCCGCAATCACGTCTTCCATCGTCAAGCCCGGTCCCTGGAGATCGCGCTTCAGGATGAAAGCAATTTCCGCTTCCACTTTCGGTTGCACCAATCGATCCAGGGCGACCACTCCGCCATCGACGACGGCCATGTCATCGAGCAAATGTCCATAATCGGGCTGGTCGACGCCCAGCATCTGTTGCATGGCTCGACTGGTCAATCCGATCTTCTTTCCCACGACGCGTCGGCCCTCGGCGAGCTTGCGGCGAATGATTTCCAACTGGACGGCATAAGCCTCTTCCGGCGTCAATTGGGGATATCTCTCGGTCAACGGCGGAATCGGTCGCCGCCCTCGCTCGGCTTCATAGAGTGCAGTGGCCAGCTCCTCAATTCGCGATTCGGATAGCGGCATCGTTCGTCTCCCATCACCTGGAATTCTTCCTCTTTGGCGTAGCCGCTCCTCGCCGGGAACGCTCCCCCTCACCCCCTTCATCCTCCTCGGCGCCTCGATATCCGAGATCGCGCGAAATCGCCCGAGCGGCGGCCATGACCGACCGGGCCAAGATGGGAATTCGCTCATCGGTCAGTCGAAAAGCCGGCCCGGCGATACTCACCGAAGCCACGACGCGACCAGAATAGTCTCGGACCGGCGCCCCGATGCACTTCAATCCCTCTTCGAATTCCTCGTTATCGATGGAGTAGCCCCGCTGGCGAATGAGCGCCAACTCCTGCTTGAGCTCGACCAAAGTGGTGATCGTGTTCGGCGTGAAGGCCCGCAGGCCGCGCTGTCGAACCAATTCTTCCAATTCCCGTTCGGGGAGGAAGGCCAACAGCGCCTTCCCCACCCCCGTGCAGTGAGCCGGATTCCGCTTGCCCACGGTGGAAGGAACGCGCATCGTCCGCGGCGGCTCGTGCTTGTCCAGATAGAGTACCTCTCCTCGATCGAGGATACAAAAGTGCGCCGTCTCGCCCGTCTCCAACACCAACTGCTCCAGATGAGATCGCGCCCGCTCGCGCACATCCAGATGAGAGACGGCACTGCTGCCCATCTCAAAGAGCTTCAGTCCCAACCGGTACTTCCCATTGGAAGGACTCTTTTCGATCAATCGATGTCGCTCGAGCACCTTCAACAGTCGGCGCACTGTGCTCTTGTTCAATCCCAATCGCTCGATGAGCTCGGCCTGGGATAGTTCCGGTCCCTGCTTCCACAACAGTTCTAGGATGGCCAGCGCACGGTCCAGGACCTGGACGCGATAGGGGGATTGACCTGTCGAAGCGCGCTCACTCATGTGTCATATTATGGCGCTTTGATCACATAACAACACCTCTATACAATTACCAAAAACTGATCCGCGATGTCAAGCGATTTTTTACTCCCCATCTCACCGGGGCGACCGGTCGCTGACCGCTCGCCCGCGGAATGCTCATATCACGGCCCTCCCCTGAACGGCTCGGATATCCTCCGTGCGCCGATATGCGCGTCTTATTGGAGAAAGATCATCGATCGCCGAGACAGGAATGAATGCCCCGATGGCGACGCTCTCGCGCCTGACGACCTCACGATGACGGCAGTAAGCCGGGGAGAGTCGCTCATCTCATGGCTCTGACTATGAAATTGTGTGTGTCATAATATGACCCTATGCTTCAATTCTGAGCATTGGGATGCAGCGTCATCTCCACTCACAGCGACCGGGGTTCACTGTTGATCCCAGGCCCGGAGCGGAAGAAGTGCTCTCATCGACTCGGCGACCGAAGTTCACTGTGAGGAAGCCATTGATGGCCCATGGGATGGCCACGTTATGGGGGCCCGGCGTCCACTCGTTGAGGAGGCTATTGGGTTCAGACGCCGTCTCACTCGGGTGACTCTCAGGATTATACCTGAGCAGAAGGCGGGAATCTCACCCTCCAGGCGTGCGGCGTCCTCACCTCCACGGACGACGGCGGGCGCCAATCCACATGGAGCACCGAAGGTCAACTCAACATCCCCTGACTCTTTGACCCGACCTGAGGGGCGAGTGAACTCACCAGGCGGTGTACTACTCGCTCAGATCGACCCAGACACTTTTGACCTGAGTGTAGTATTCCAGCGCATGCATCCCCAATTCCCGACCGAATCCGCTTTTCTTGTACCCGCCGAATGGTGAGGCGACGTCGTAACGGTTATAGGTGTTAATCCAGACGGTTCCCGCCTTCAATTCCCGGGCCAGTCGATGGGCCTTTTTGATGTCCCGCGTCCACACGCCAGCGGCTAGGCCATAGATGGTATCATTGGCTTTTTCGATCGCCTCGTCGAGATCTCTCACGGGAATGACCGACAACACCGGTCCGAAGATCTCGTCCTGAGCGATCTTCATCTTGTTATCCACTCGATCGAAGATGGTGGGATTGAAGTAGAATCCCTTCCCGTTACCGAGGGACGGTCGATCGCCGCCAGTGACCAGGATGGCGCCCTCGCGACGCCCGATTTCCACATACCGCATGACCTTCTCCAGTTGAGCTTGGGAAGCGAGCGGACCGAGTCGTGTTTTGGGATTCAAGGGGTCGCCGGGTTGGGCTTTTTGAGCGCGCGCTGTCAGGCGTTCCAGCAATTGATCGTGAATCGCCTGCTCGACGAACAAGCGCGAGCCCGCCGTGCACACCTGACCGTTGTTATAGAAGATGCCGATGAACGCTCCTCGCGTCGCCTGATCCAGGTCAGCATCGGCCAGAACGATATTCGGCGATTTCCCTCCCAGCTCCAAGGTCACCTTTTTCAGCGTGGCCGCCGCTTCGCGCATGATCTGCTGTCCGGTCGTCGTCTCGCCGGTGAAGGCGATCTTATCCACGCCCGGATGGCGCACCAACGCCGCTCCCACCCGGCCCGGACCGGTCACCACATTGAACACGCCGGGCGGCAGATCGATCTCCTGAATGAGTTCAGCGAGTCGGAGCAGGCTGAGCGATGTCTCCTCGGCCGGCTTGGCGATGACCGTGTTCCCGGCGGCCAAGGCGGGCGCGATCTTCCAGCAGGCCAACAGCAACGGGAAGTTCCATGGCGTGATGGCCGCCACTACTCCCACGGGCTCTCTCAGGGTGTAGTTGAAAAACGGTCCACTCACCGGGATCGTCTCGCCTTGAATCTTGGTCGTCCAGCCGGCATAGTAATGGAACAGTTCGGCCACCATGGGAATGTCAACATATCGGGACTCGGTGATGGGCTTTCCGGCATCAATGGTCTCCAGGTAAGCCAACTCATCAGCGTATTGCATCACCAGGTCGCCGATTCTCCATAGTATCTTCCCACGGTCGGCGGCGCTCAGTTGACGCCACTTGCCGGACTCGAAGGCTTGCCGCGCCGCTCGCACGGCCTGATCGACGTCCTCATCTCCGGCCAGAGCGATATCGGTGATCGGTTCGCCGGTGGCCGGATTGATGCTCTGGAAGCTCTCACCGGAAAGCGGCTCTCGCCACTCTCCATTAATGAATAATTTCCCTGGTTTCACCTGGAATTTCGCCTCTTCTGTCATAGGCCTCCCCTGAAACGTAGAAGTGTGACACAAGATGATATCAATTCTCACTCATCGCGGTGGGCTATATCCTCGGAGCGACGGTTGTGAAGCCATCATCCTGCTGCTCTTGATGGCCTCCTCGTCGCCAGCAGTCGGCCCCGGGAAGGATGGGCGGCTCGCCCTGGAAGGAGTTCTCCGACTCCTCCTCAATCGACCGCCCCAGTATCCTTCCGCCTCGAGGATGAGTAAAAGTCGGCCGGGAAGGAGTTCTCCGACTCCTCCTCAATTGACCGACCTCCCACCGCCAGAAATCCAGAACAGGTAGTTATAGTTGTCGAGCCGTGGCGGCGTCAATGCGACGCCTACTGCTCAAGAGCATTCGAGAGCGGACCGACGACCCTCTCAATGCTTCCCTGGAGCCAGTGGGACGCCTTTTCGCTGTGAGGTGATGTAGCTCTCCAGGGCGATCATTCGGGGATCGTTGCAATCGAGCGGCTTTCCCTTCATCGGATGTTCAATGCACCAATTGATCATATCCCGCAATGTGGCCACCTGCTTGAGTTGCGTTTGAAACTTGGGATAGGTTTCCGGATGCGTATCGGCGGCATCGGGATGACACATATCGCAGGAGATGCCATTGGTTCCGCCGAGCGCCTTCCAGTCATGGAACAGCCGATATCCTTCCTCGATGATCCTGTTCTGCTCCCGCTCCCACGTCATCCGATCACGTTTGGTCCACTGACTCCTCTGCTTGGCCTGGTAGCTGGCCATCAACCGGGCAGCAACCGCCCGGGCTCGCGCTGGCGGCAAAACGCCGTCGGCAGCCACATCGCTCGCCTCGATGGCCGTTTCGCCATCGCAGAGTTCCACCACCAGATGATCCTCGCTCGCCTTGCGGTTCGTATCTTGCTGGAGAGATGGAGCACCGCCAGGTGAGACGGTCGTTTTGACGGAGGTCGCGGCCGTGCGATACACGCCCCACGAGAGAGTGATCCCTCCCAGGATGAATATGATGGTGAACCACAATCTCATATCCGGCTTCATCGTTCTTCCTCCAGATCAAAAAATGAGTGCTCCGGCGAGAAGGAGGCTCATACAGGCGGGCCTCCGATACGGCCTCCCCTTCCAGGCACTGGAGCCGAGCTCCAGGGCTCCTGACGCCCATCCACTTGGAGGATGAAACGTGACTCCTCCCCGCAGACGAGCTGCGAGGCATCCGTGGCATCCGTCACTCCTTGGCCATCAATATGACGGGAACTCCGGCGCCGGCGGTATGGCCTCCTTCCCCCATGATTCCAGATAGGCCTTGGCTACAGTGATGGGATCTCGTCGCCAGAGGTAATAATGAGCATCGGCATAGCCGGTGCGATAGACATCGAGCGCGCCATACCCCAACCCGTCTAACTCATTGAAGGGATCGACGCGGTTCATCTTCACCGTGAGTTTGGGCAAACCTTCCGGCGCGTAGGGCCAGGGCCAGGATGTGGCCAGCATGCCGTGGAAGTGAATATTCTTGATGCGATGGGTGACCAACTGATGAGTATGAGCATGGAGGACGGTGACCGATTTGAACGGAAAGAGCAGAGCCTGCACCTCCTCGGCATCTTCGATCCAGAAATTCCAGGGACGATAGTACTTGTAAAGCGGAGCGTGCGTCATGATGATGATGGGGGTCTCCTTGGGCACGCGAGCCAGGTCTTGTCGGAGCCACTCCCGATTGGCCTCGCCCACCTCGAACCGGCTTTGAATGGGACTATCCAGTTGGGCCACCGTCCTCATGCGTTCCTCCGGCGTCATCTGGCGCGCGGTCCAGAAATCTTTTTCCTGAACGCTCATCAAGGCGATGAAATGAACGCCCTTGTGATCGAACGAGTAGTTCACTGGACCGAACAACTCTCGCCATGCCTCTCCCATGTCCAGATACCAATCGTGCTCCCCGACGACCATCTTGACCGGCACCTTGAGCTCGCTGAGAATCTGCTTCCCGAGCTCTAACTCGGTCCGACGACCCATCTGGGCCAGATCGCCTCCCAAAAGCACGAAATCGGGGCGCGGCTTGAGCCTGTTGATGTCCTCTACGGCCCGGATGGCCGCCCGGATGAACCGCTCATTCAATTTTCGCTCGTAGAGATGGGTATCGGCCATGTAGGCGAACCGAAACGCCGGCTTCTCGCCCCCATCGGCGAGAACGACATCCACGAGCTGGAAGGAATGAGGGGGAAGGGTCGATTTGGCGGCGGCCATGGCCGCCGTCATGCCAGCGATTCTGAGGAACGATCGACGGTCGAGCCGTTTCACCGCTTCGAAGAACTCGGCTCGCTCTCGCCGGTATTGCTCTTCCCGTTGCCTCCATTTGAGTGGTCGCATTCTCCACCTCCCCATCGACGCGGTCATTCACCGGGTCATCCGAGATGGCGAGTGGGCGGGCCCTTTTCTGAAAACACGGCGCACAAAGTCACCGATGAAGAGATCGCCTTACTGGATTCATCAGTTCATCAGCGCCTATCCATCCACTGCCCTCGCCCACCGTGGGCCGTTGGCCCACGGTCTTGGCCCTGGGCTATTGGCCCGGCCCCCCATCCACGATGGGACCCTCGGACGAGGGCATGATCGAGCTGCCCTCTCACCTTCCCGGTCAGAGGTCACTCCCCAGATTCCGCCGGGGAGCGTTCTGCCCGCACCACTCTCCCTATCGTTCGGAAGGGAATCATTGCTTGAACTTCTGAATCGATTCGATGTATTTGGCCAACGCGTAGATATCCGACCGGGCCAGCGCTTCCCCCTCGCGGCGGCGAAAGACTCGACCCCAAATGGGCATCTCTCGGGTGCCGTGGGCCGGAACCACTCGTTCCCCGTCGATGAACGTCATGACCTTGTAGATGGGGAACTTCTCTCCTCGCTTCTGTACGACCGTGAGGTCGGCGGGCTGTTTTTTGAGTTGGGTGGCCACTGGACCGTGTCCGGTGGCTTCAGCCCCATGGCAGGGCGCACAGTGTTTGAGGAAAAGTCGCCGTCCCTTTTCAATGAATCCTTGATCCTGCCCAGCAGCCGAACTCCACGCCACCGGGAGCATGAGCAGTATGATCACACTCAACATCGCGGTAATGCCGAACCAATTTTTTCGCATCTCGCCCTCCTTTCAGGGATTGATTCTGAAATATCATTCAGCCGGTGAGAGTTTTCACACAAGGTCAATCCATCCTCCCGTGTGATTTGCCCACCTCCGCGCCAGCCACGGTGAATTCATGCAAATCGCGTGCCCCCGACTCGAAAAAGAAGTTCAAATCTAACCTCATCTACATGAGCAGGATAGCCGAGGTCCGTCGGGAACACCTCCCATGAGCACTGTGAATTTGGGACATTTGACCCAATCAGTGGGCGAAAACTCCCACTCGGGAGGAGGGCGATGGTGAGGGGAGACCGGGTATGGCTCTTCGCCAAACGCGCTGATGTGCGGTGATCCACACTCATCACTACGAGACCGTGGCATTGACGGGCCGGACATCTCCGCAGCGCTTCCCTCGAAACGCTCGGCGGCCCAGGCGATCGCTCCGCCTCTCACCCTTCCGGCGACTCTTCGGCGACCTGCAATAGAAGAGGAATGAACTCGCGATAGTCGGCTACGACCCCATAATCGGCCGCCTGGAAGATGTCGGCTTGAGGATCATGATTGACGGCCACAACCAGTCTGGCCCGTCGAATTCCGATGCTATGGTTGAGATTCCCTCGCAGAGCAACGGCCAGATAGAGATCCGGAGCGATGGACTTTCCGGTCAACCCAATCTGGAGTTGACGAGGGAGCCATCCGAGATCGACGACCTTGCGCGATCCCCCGATGGCCGCCCCTAATCGGTCGGCCAGCCGCCGGATGAGATCGAGGTGCTCCGGGCCGCCCAATCCAGCGCCAACGCCGATGACGATGGAGGCCTGCTCCAGTTGCTCGGCCAGCTCCCCTCCCTCCCGACGACGATCGAGGACGCGCTTGGCTGGCTTCGAGAGGTCATCGAGCGGCACCCGCTCCACCGGAGGCTGACGATCAGCGTGCGTCGGGGGCTGGGGGAAAACACCCGGTCGGATGGTGGCCATGATGGGGGTAGTTCGGGTGAGAATTGAGGCGACGATGGACCCTCCGAATGCCGGTTTCAACTGGATGAGCCGCCGCTCCGAATCGACTTCCAGTCCGATGCAATCGCCGGTCAACCCCAACCCCAATCGGGCGGCTGCCCGGGGAGCGTATTCGCGTCCTTCGCTGGTCGCCGGGCAGAGGACGGCCAGAGGTCGCCTCTCGGCGATGACCTCGGCGAGGGCCTGGCCCCAGACTTCGGCGATGAACGGATGAAGGACGGGCGCCTCGATGGTATAGATTCGATCGGCGCCCCACGAACCGACCCGGCGAATCGCCTCGACGGTGACCGAACCGAAAACCACGGCGCAGGCCTGTCCATCGAGCTGATCGGCCAACCGGGACGCTTCGCCCAACAATTCGCCCGACACGCGACGGAAGCGATCGCCATCTCGCTCCATGGTCACCCAGATCTCCGGGCCAGCAACGCGAACGGGCTTGGCCGCGATCTGGGATTCTGGCTCTCGATGGCGCCCGGAGAGAACGCCTCGCTGCTTGAGGAGATCCCAGAGCTGCCGGGCGATGGCCTCCAGGTTCTCTCCCTGAAGGAATTCCACGCGTCGACTCTGCTCCAGCGATCGAATTTCGGTGACCATAGTGGGAGAGCCACTCAGTCCCACCTCGTCGGGAGAAAATCCTAACTGGTCAACGGTGACCTGACGAATGAGCTCAGCGTCGATGGCTTCGACATCCTCCGGTTTCACCTTGATCGGACGAATGAGCCGTTCGGCGGCCGTCAATACGAGGGGGAGCGAGCCCTCCAACCGCTCGAATCCATCGTCGGTCTCGCGCTCGCCGGTGAGGCGGCGCGCCTCGACATCGAGCTCTAAAGAGGTCAACCCGCATATATGCGGCCAACCGAGCAATTCGGCCACTTCGGGACCGACTTGCCCGGTTTCGGCATCAATCGAATATTTGCCACAGAAGACGAGATCGGCTTCGGGCGCGAGCTTCTCGATCGCACGGGCCAGGATACGCGCCGTCACCAACGTATCGGAACCAGCCAGTGTCGGATCACAAATATGTATGGCCCGATCGGCCCCCATGGCCAAGCCTTCTAAGAGGGCTTGGCGAGCCTGGGGCGGCCCCATGGTGACGAGGGTCACGTCGCCACCGAATTGCTGCCTCAATCTCACGGCTTGCGTGATCGCCCGACGATCGAAAGGATTGATGATATTGGTCACTCCTTCGCGAATGAGTGTTTTTCGCTCCGGGTCAAATCGAACATCGGTCACTTTGGGCACCTGTTTGATGCACACGACGATCTTCACAGCCGTCCTCCTCGGAGAATCAGTGATACGAGATGTCATCTTGCACTACACCATTTCAATTCTCAACCCTTCCAGCTTCATCTTTGCGAGCGCCATTGTCCTTCAGGGCATGAGGCCAGGGCCCATCAACGATGGACGAGGAACGGCGGGGGGATCTCCAGCGCATGGGTCACCCGAATGGCATCCACGTGACAATCAATGGCGCACAATCGACAGCTATGACATTCGTTGGGATAGACGATGACCGCCTTCCACGTCTTGGGCTCGACTTCCCATGGCTTCCCTGCTTCCATGAGCCGCAGGACATCGGTCGGGCAACTGTCAATGCACAGCCCACAACCATCGCAGAGCGATAAGTCGATGTGCTCAATCATTTCACCTCCTCACCGATAGGCCTCGGGAATGGGATAGGTGATGGGCCTCTTCCCTGAAGGAGCTTTGATAGGATATCGATCGTAGGGCAAATCCCAATACGAGATGGCCAGCTCATCGCCTTCGTCCTGGCGTTGAACGAAGACCCACTTGAGCCACTCATCATTGTCAACGTAGGGATAATCGACGCGGATGAGCTCGCCCCGACTCTCCTTCCGCGCTCGCATGGCTTCGCACACGACCTCGGCCATCTGAAGATAGTTGGCCACCTCGTTGGCCTTGACGAGCTCGTGGATATCGGGCGCCGTCACTTTGGGCAGGAGCGTCCGTCGGATCTCCCGAAGCTCGTCCCGGGTGCGCGCGATGCGCTCTTCATTCTTGAACAAGGCGAATGGGGCCCGCGCCGTCACCTCGCCAATGGCCATCCAGACGTCGGCAGGGCGCGTCTGGCCTTTTCGCTCCAGGGGAGCGAAGAATCGCCCGATGAGTTCCTGCACTTGACGGTCATGGACGGGAGGCGCCGGAATGGACGCTGCCAGGCGGGCCGCGTCCTCGCCAGCCCGATAGCCGCCCACGTTCGAATAGGTGGAGAGAGAGCTTCCCGAGATGCCCGTCATCATATGGGGAAGATGGGTGCAGGTGCCCACGCCGTAGAGTCCTTCCACCGTCGTGCGCGCCGTCAGGTCGACCCACATTCCACTGGAACTTCCCGTACCGATGAGAATGAACGAATCGGTGCGCAACAGATCTTTTCGGGGATCGACGTTGAATTCTCGAAAGGCGCGGTGAACGCTGGGCGCCACCGTGTAGAGCACCTGGATATCCTCATCCGAACAGTGCCGCATGTCGACATAACAGGGACCGCGTCCCTCGATGTATTCGGTGGCAATCGCCCGGGCGATCTGAAACAGCCCCGACATATTCCCCCAGATAGGATCGTATCGCGGCATGAACTCCTCGCCCTGGGCATTGATGAACTTGGCGCCGATCCCTTGAATCTTGGCCTGACCCGGAGTGAAGAAGGCGCGGTTGAAGTAACTCCAGGCGGCGTACTGCGCGAATTCCATACCGGCCATCCGTGCGCCAGCGCGGAAAGCCATGGCATGTCCTTCACCGGTGCAATGATCGACGAAGGCGTAATGAATCTTCGGATACAATGGGCCCGTATTCAAAATCACGGCTTTGGCTTTGAAGATGTAAGGTTCGCCAGTACGCACGTGAACGCCAAACGCGCCCGAGACCCGATCTCGCGTCGGAAAGCGGCCATCAGCGGTGAGCAGGTCGTTCACCATGACTTTCTCGATGAGCCGCACCCCCGCGCTCTTCATCTCCCGGCGAAGAATCTCCATACAGATGCGGCCATCGACCCCCAGCGTCGTCCCGATCTTGTGTCCGCGAACGATGCTGTATTTGAGGTTTCCGCGTTCATCCCGGACGAACGGAACGCCCATCTCCACTAACTCTTGGACGCGGAGGTAACCTTCGCGGAGATAGAGTTCGATCCAATCCTGATCGGCCAGGTAGTTGGCGCCGATGACGAACTCTTCGATCCATTTGAGGAGTTCATCCCCCTCCAATAACTTATAGGGCGCGAACTGGCTGTGCACGTAGGTCATCGGGCCGGCCCGGGAGACGACCGCCTTCTCGACCAGCGTGACGTCCGCTCCCAGTTCCCGGGCCCGGAGGGCCGCTCGCGCTCCCCCGAGACCACCACCGACGATCAAAACATCCGTGTTCACGACAGTTGGTGCCGGTAAGGCCATACGCCATCATCTCCTCCTCAGGGTCGCAAACGATTCCCTTCGCTCCCGGCAAAAAATGAATCTTCGCCTCACCAATGAGCGTCGGGCGACATCATCGCTTGCAACCCTCAACTGCCCAACCACCCGTTCTCATCACGCCGCGGATCGCGCCTGGACTTGATCGAGATAGGCGTGGGCCAGTTTGCCCATGGTATCGAAATACATCCAGAACAATCGAAGGCCGGTGCGGAACATGCGGAGGACACTCTCCTCTCTCTCCGGCGGGGTATTTTCGACGAGCATCCGCAGGACATAAGCGGCGTGCTTGGCCTCGGTCCCTTTGGTCTTGTCCACCGGCTTCCCCTCCAGCTCATCGAGCAACGTCCAATCATGGGCGAACAAGAAGGCGACGTCCTCCTTTTGCAGTTTCCCCGCCTGGATGAGCTTCTTCAGGATGGTCCACATGAGAGCGGCTCCCGCTCCTGGCGTTCGTTTGAGCTCGATCTGATCGGGATAAATCTTGGGGATCTGGCGCACGTTGGTCATTTCCGTGCACATGATGGCCGCCGCCCCTTCCTGCCAGGGATAACTGCGCGAGAATTCGAAAAAGCTATGAATGAGGCCGAGGATCTGGGGAGGATAATGATCCCAATCCTCCATCTCTTCATCGGTCGCTCCCAGGGCTAAAAGCAACCGGCGATGCAACCCGACGTGGCCATCTCGAGCCAGCGGATGAGGATCTTTCTTATCCTCGTCTTCCATGTCTTCGAGCAGGAGACGGCGGATCTCCGGGTCGGGACAATTGCCGTAGATATGACCGAGCCACATGGGAAAACTCACCACAAACGGCCGGAAATTCAACAGGACGACTTTGGAAAACCCCTTCAAGACCTCCAGGTCTTCGATGGTCAAGGCCCGCTCGTAAGCCGAGACGAGCGAGGGGGGATTCTCATGGAATTTCTCCACCTCCTTGATGAATCGGTTATACAGTTTTTCGGCCATAGGGCTCACACCTCCTCATCGTTGTGATTTGGCCAGCGCTCGCTTCAGCATCTCCCGCACTTCGAGGACGTGCTGGAGCATGACCTTGTAGGCCAACTCTGGCTTATGTTGCTTGATGGCCCGATGGATGCGCTCGTGCGCGGCGAGGATTTTTTTATTCGCCCCTCGAGGGAACTTCAGATGCTGAACCGCCTCCCGGACCGGGTCCATCACCGCATCCACCAGGATGATCAGCACCGGGTTCCTGGTCGCCTCGGCGATGGCTCGATGGAACGAGAGATTCGTCGGCTGACCGAAGCTCTGGCGGCTGAGGGTGGTTCGCTGTTCGTCCAGCAGCGTTTTGATCTTGGCCAGATCGATCTCTGTGGCCCGTTCGGCAGCCAATCGCGCGATTTCTGGCTCGTAGATCAATCGCGCCTCGGTCAAATCATCGACCGAGGTCTCTCCCAGTCGAATCATCGCCGAGAGCGACTGACTCACCGCGGCCTTATCCACCTGAGAGACGAAGGTCCCTCCCCCATATCCGCGTTTCACCACCAGGAGCCCCATTTGCTCGAGCGAGCGGAGAGCCTCGCGCAGGACGAGCCGGCTGACGCCGAATTGCTCGGCCAAATCGCGCTCCGGGGGCAACCGATCACCTGGCTTCAATTTGCCCGAGAAGATGGCCTCGCGGAGTTGATCGGCCACTTCTTCCGAGACGCGCCGATACTTGAGCGGTTTGATGGGTAGATCGAGCATCGTTCCTCCTCGTTTGTCGTCTGCTTCTCGCATGTAAGGTTTAAGTTTATACCTTATTCCCATTCGTGTCAACCCTTCTCTTCGCGAGCGGGCTGGGGTTCGAAGACCGACATCTCTTTCCACCCCCTGGGAGACGTCGATGCTCGTCAGGCGACTCTCACTCGAACGCCTTCCCCATAGCATCCAGCTCCTGCTTCAGGATCTCCGCTCCATACCACATGACGGGCAGGCCGCCAGGGATAGCTGCCGTCTCTAGTGCTTCGAGGACTTCCCGCGGTGACGCGCCCGAAAGGAGCGCCCGCTTGAGATGAATGCGAACGCCCTCCCATCGGGATTGAGCAGCGTTGACCGCCATGATGATCAACTCCTTCACCTTCCGAGGGAGAACACCTCGTTCGATCGTCATATGGTGATAGAACTCCAGGACCGACTCTACATACTCCGGATCGAATTCAGAGATCGCCCGATGCATGTCGGTGGTCACGCCGAGACTCTTCTCTTCGAGTCGCTCATAGACATCCTTGCTCATCTGATTGTTCCTCCTTTACACGTGGGATTCCACATCCGCATCGTGGTGGCGCATGCGCGCTCATCGATTCACATTCGTCCCTGGATGATCCGCCTTCTCTTCCGGGGATGAGGCTCGACCTCCCGGTGAGGATATCGCTCGACATCGCTCCATTAACCAGCTTGCCGGAGTTTGAAGCGCTGCACTTTGCCCGTGGGCGTACGCGGCAAGTCCGCGACGAATGCGAAGATCTTGGGTCGTTTGAACCGAGGCAGCGACTCTTCGGCCAGGTCCATGAGCTCGGTTTTCAGTCGATCGAGATCGATGTTCCCCGCGGGGACCACCACGGCCTTCACGCAAGAAAAGCCCTCCTCTGTCTTCCCTTCAATGATGGCGACATCCTGGACCCGCTCGTGCTGTCGAAGGACGTCCTCGATCTCCAGCGGAGAGACCCACTGGCCGCTGACTTTGAAACAATCGTCGCTTCGCCCAATGTGATAGTAGTAGCCCTCGGAATCGCATCGATACATATCGCCCGTTCGCACCCATCCTTCGACGAAGGTCCGCGCCGTGACATCGGGGCGCTGCCAATACCCACGAGCGGCACTCTTGCCACGAACCCAGAGGTGCCCCTGTTCTCCGATCTCGACAGGGCGTCCTTCATCGTCGATGAGCTTCACATCATAGCCGGGCACGGGCAATCCGCTGCTCCCATGCCTCACTTGACCGGCGCGATTCGAAATGAAAATATGCAACATCTCGGTGGAACCGATGCCGTCGAGGATTTCCAGCCCAAACTGCTCCACCCAGGCCTGGGAGACGCTCGCCGGCAAAGCTTCTCCCGCCGAGACGCACAATCGCAAAGAGCTGACCTCGAGCTGACCGCTTTGGCGATGGAAGGTGAGTAAAGCATTGTAGACGACGGGAACGCCGAAGAAGACGGTGGGGCGATAACGGACCAGAATGTCCCGGATAGCCTCCGGCGTCGGTTTGCCCGGATAGAGGATGACGGACGCCCGATTGGCCAAGGGGAATGAGAGGCTGTTGCCCAGTCCATAGGCGAAAGGCAACTTGGACGCCGAGAAAATACGATCTTCGGGTTTGATGTTGAGCACGTGGCGGCAATACGTCTCCACCGTATAGGGAATGTCGCCGTGCGCGTGGATGGCTCCTTTGGGTTGACCGGTACTTCCCGATGTGTACAGGAAGAAAGCGGGCGTATCCTCATCCACTGGGTGCGGAAAGGGACTCGGTAATTCATCGCGCGGCGCCGTGGAAAGATCGACCACCCTTTTACCGCGGAAGGTGGGCATCGCTTCTCCCTCGGCCCTGACGATCATCACCCATTGCAGATCGGGCAGAGTTTCTAATGAAGACATCACCTCCGGCAGCAACGTCGATTCAATGATCACTCCTCGAGCGGCACAGTCGCCGAGGATGAAAGAGATGTCTTTGGCGCTGAGGGCTGGATTTATGGGAACGGCAATGGTCCCTAAGCCACTTAGGGCCAGGAAACTTGATACGAACTCCGGCGAATCGAAGAGCACCAGCCCAACCCGATCACCGGGCTGGAGTCCCGCGGCCACGAGTCGCTGCGCCGTCTCCACGGTCACCCCCCGTAATCGGGCATAACTGAGGACGTCATCGCCGAAGTAAATGGCTGGCGCCTCGGAGGCGTCCGACAGAAAGTAATCAAACAGATTCACTGCTTTGGCCATGATCTCCTCCCCTTGATATGTATTGACTGTTCCTAATGATATGAAACGCGAGTATGGGGATCAATGAGATGGCCGTGATCCCCCCATTGATCCTCTCTCGGCCATCAGGAGAGGCCTCGATAGCCGATGGGTCGTCCTACGGAGGACGAGATATCGAGGCGCATCGCAGCCCGCGCCAGCGACGGCATGAACGGGCATCACGACAACCCGTGAGTGTCATCGTTCTCCGGCCGGTTTGGCTTCCTCCGGCGGATCGACGACCACAGGCCTCAACGTCATCGAACCGCCCGGCCCCCGGAAAAGGGCGAAGAACCGATCGATGACCCGGTGCTGCTCTTCGATGGTCGAAGGGAACAACCGGGTGACCAACAGACATGAGATGACATTCGCTCCCACGCCATAGACACCGGCATGGAGATATCCCCAGGTCTGATGTCCGGTCAACATCAGTGAAGCCACCACACCGGTGCCCACGAGCAACCCGGCCAATGCCCCATTCCGGTTGAATCGCGGCCAATAGAGTCCCAGGACCATCGGCGGGAAGAGTTGCATGAGATACTCGCCCTTGATCTCGGTCAATCGCCAGAGCGTCGCTCCGGGCGTGAGCGAGAGGGCGACCACGACGACCATCAGCGCGGCCGTGAAGAGCCGGCCGATGACGGCCAATTCCTTCTCGGTAGCTCGCCGCCGGAGATAGGGGCGATACACATCCTGCGTGAAGATCGAGGCCAGGGTCAATAAAACGGAATCGGCGGTGGCCATGATCGCGGCCACCGATCCGATGAGGATGAGCGTCGCCACTGTGAAGTGATCCCCGGTCAGCATATTCACCCACCGAGCCATGACCTGATCCGCTTCCACTCCAGAAAGATGGGGAAATCGCACATTGCCGGCCAATCCGATGAGCAACGTACAGGGCCCGATGACCAGCGGAGCGAGAACCATGACGCTCAAGCTCCGTTTGAGCGTCTTCACATCGCGGGCCGCATAAATGCGCTGCACCGCCTGGGGATACATCGACAATCCCAACCCAAACACGAGGATCATGGAGAACCACGACGCCGTCAACGTTTGCGCCGACGCGGGAGGGGCTAACTTCTCCGGATGGGACAGGTGGAGTTGCTCAAATAACGCGCTCATCCCACCGACATCGTGTACGACGAGCACAGCCGCCAGGATGATGGCGGCGGTCAGGAGAATTCCCTGAACGACATCCGTCCAGACCACGGCTCGCCATCCTCCCAGCGTGACATAGAGTAAAATGATGAACGATGAGCCGATGACCCCCATCCCATAAGGTATCGCTCCTCCCGTAATCCCTGACAGCGCATGACCCATCGCCGTCACCTGAATCATGAGATAAGGAATGAGGGCGAGAATCAACAGGGCGCTCACCGGAACGCGCAACCATTCGCTGGCGAAACGATGAGCGTAGAAATCGGCGGGCGTCAGATAGTCATACTGCTTGGAGAGGACATAAAGCCGAGGAGCATAAACCAGATAGGCGGCAATGATGAACATGATGATGGGAATCCCCATGATCCAGATGAGGCCGCTTCGGTAGGCGACCCCGGTGAAACCGAAAAATGTATTGCCACTATACTGTGTGGAAAAGAGCGTGAAGAAGAGGACAATGGGTCCGGTCAACTTGCCGCCGAGAAAATAGTCCCGTGGCGAATGTTCCCTCTCCTGGCGATGCGCCAGATATCCGATGAAGAGGGAGAGGGCGAGATACGCGCCGACGGCCCAGAGCATGATCATCGCCGATGGGGCCATCACCTATATCCCTCCCCGACCACCGTCGCTCGCCCTTTGACCACAAAGAGCGACGAGAACGTCATTAGTCGCCGGGCAAGATGACTGAGACGATGCCCATCTGAGAACGCCAGGTGAGAAGGTCGGTTCTTCATCTCCGGCTCACATCCCATTGTGGCCGTTGTCCGCCGCATATCATTCGGGCCACTGTTTCCATATCAGATGGAGAATGAACCCGGCCGTGAAGACATACACGATGAGTTCGATCAATGCCCAGACAGGAATCTCCCACAATCTCGGCTCGGACTGGCCCAGAAACGGATAGGGGGTTGACAGAACCGCCAGCAACAGAAGCCAGAACCAGGATCGCATGCGTCGCTTCATGTCCCCCCTTCCGGAATCCACTCCGAGGCTCAACCCACGCTCGCGATGCCCCAGGGCGTGATACGCCCCTCAGCCTTCACGGCGCGCATTGGGCGCCGTCTCGACCCCGGATATCGATTGAGTCTCATAGTACGCTTGAATATCGATGCCCAGCATGAGCGAGAGTTGCATGAGAAGCAACGGGTGGAGGCCCCGGCGATAGAGCGCGAGGAGATCGCCTCGTCGGACGGCTTCGGCCAACTCCGGAGCGATCTCCGCCGACTGCAGGATAGATTCCGGGTCCCGCTTGAAGGCCTCGGCCAGCGCTGCGTCGGTCGTCAATCGGTAGACGAGCTTGCTCAATCGATAGAGATCGCCACTCATCATTTTTCACCAATGTTCATGAATTGGCATATCGTTGTGCTTCTCACCCCTCTCTTCTCCAGAAGCCCACAGCACCGATTCCCCATTGTCCCATGGCCTCTTTCGTGGTCAGTTCACTCCGGTGTGAGGGCGAGGAGAGCAATACCGGTGGCCCAGGCAGCAATCGGTTCATAGACGCATAATCGAACCTGACCGCTACCCAGGGCCCCCAGAGCGACGAGCCAGTTCCGAATTTCGTGAGCACCATTTCCGGCGCGTTGTTCGAGTTCCTCGCCGCTCATTCGGGTGAGTTCTTCGGCTCGCCCCTGACACATGAGATCGAGGACCCAGCGATCGAATGATTCGTTGACGCGCCCCATCCCAGGGACCCCCACCCAATGAGAGAGACCGCCCGTCCCCAATATGGCGACGCGGAGGTCGTCATCGAGCGATCGGATGAACCGCCCGAGGAATTCGCCCAATTGATAACACCGGGATAGAGACGGTCGGGGTGGTACGGCCGAATTGACGAACAGAGGAACGAGCGGAATATCCATGTCTGGAGTGAGAAAGTGGAGCGAGCCGAAGAACCCGTGATCCAAAGGCATCTCATAAGAGAATGCCAGATCGAAACCAGCGTCTAAGGCCCCGGTGAGCAGCGCACGAGCTAGCGGCCGATGAATGCGAGCGCGGTACTTGGGAACGCCGGCGTCGGCCCATCCTTCGCACTGCTCTCCCACGCCCAGACAGAAGGCGGGCATGTTATCGAAGAAAAACGTCTTCAGATGATCCGAGCCGGCGACCACCAGCACATCCGGCGCCACCTGGTTGAGGATCATCCGCAATTGGGCGAATCCCTCCACGATGTGCTCCCGTTGCTCGCGAGGGGCGGCCTGGAACTTTCGAATCATGAGACCCGTGTGTGCAGCCCCCATCGCAGCGACGATCTCAGCCATGACTGGACCCCTCTCGTTGATCGATGATTCTGCTGACGGAATGCGACAGGGTGATCGCTTCCCATGAGCGTACCAATACACCAGCTCACGATTTCAGAAACTCAGTGAGGAGTCGGTTGAATTCTTCGGGTTTCTCGAATTGCGGCCAGTGCCCACAATCCTCCATGACGTGGAATCGCGCCTGGGGGATGAGACGAGCCGCTTGCTCGGCGACCTGCCAACTGGTCGTCGGATTATGGCGCGTCCAGAGGACGAACGTGGGCACAGAGATGCGCCGGAGTTGATCCTCGGTGAGCATCCACGGCCGGCGTTCTTCGACCCGCTCCGGACCAATGAGCCAACGACGAATGCGTTCCAACCGATCCTGCGTGAGCGGATCACTGTAGAAGCGATAACGAATCTCGACCAACTCGTCGGTCATACTCTCGGGATCATAGACGAGCCACTCCATGCGCTGGCGCACCGATTGACGGGTCGGCTTGGTGACGGCCGCCGCGCTCAACTGAGAGAGCCGCTCGATCCGTTCTCGTTGAGCCGCCTCATTCTGCCGGAGACTCAGGCCGGCGCCGGTCACCAGAACGAGCTTCCCCACGCGTTCAGGCTTTTGGATGGCCAACCAGGCGGAGATCCATCCGCCCAGGGATTCACCCACCAGATGAGCGCGCTCGGCGCCGACGGCATCGAGGAAGTCATTGATGAACGCCACATAGTCGGGAAGCGCATAGTCGATGTCCGGCTTGTCCGTCAACCCATGTCCGATCAAATCGATGGCGTAAACGTGAAACGACCGACCGAGCGGCGCGACATTCCGGACGAAGGCTTCCAGATGTCCGCCCATCCCATGCAGCAAGAGGACGGGCTCTCCCCGCCCGGCTTCCAGACATCGGGTGCGAACGCCACCGGCGTTATAGTACCTGAGTTCCGCACCGAGGGCATCGATCCACGCTGTGGATAAGGCTTTTTCCATAGTCATCCTCCGATGAGAGCGAGTGATTCAGGCTGGCTGTATGTGCTTCTCGGGCTCATTGACGGCGATACGGCGAACGATCGCCCAGATGTTTCCTCCGCGTTCCTGGAGTTCTCAGTCGCCGTCCTCGAAGGCCACTTTCCTCACCGTCACCGAGCTTGGGAGTCCGGAGAGACGTTCGGTGGAAATGAGCGTCCCGGTCACCAGGAACGTCATCACATTGACCAGGCCGGTCATATACAACGCGTATTCCCAACGGCCCGTGGCCTCGACGATGAATCCAGCGAGAGCTGGGGCCAGGATCGCTCCCAGCGAACCGATGAGGGACATGAATCCGGTGACCGTTCCCACTCGATGCGCGGTCATATCGGTAGCGATGATCCAGAGCGCGGCAATATTGCCACCGACGAGGCCCATGGCCGCCGAGATCCCGACGACGGCCAAAGCCGGTGAGCTCGTCGATCCAGCCAGCAGCAGGCAACCGACAACGCCCGTAGATCCCACGTAGAGGATGATCTTTCGCGCCCACGTCCGCGACCAGCCCCGATCCATCAATCCGTTACTGATCCACCCCGTACTCCCTTCCAGTAAAAAGGTACAGAGGAACGGCAACGCCGTATAAAATCCCGATTCCAGGAGCGTGAACCCCCGCGCTGTGATCAGATAGGTGGGCATCCAATTGGCGACGAAATAGTAGGTGAATGTGTTGGGAAGGTACGCCAATCCCAATCCCCACACGGGTCGACGCCTGAGTACATCGAGCAAAGGAATTTCCTTCGATCGCCCTGAAGATGCCACTCCCGGTGTGAGAGGACCTCGCACCCATCGGGCCAAGAGGAAGAGCACGCCGGCCCAGATCAATCCGAACGCTCCGAAGACCAGGAACACCATCCGCCAACCGGATGTGGCGACGATCGTGCTGGCCAGAGGGACGGCCACGACGGGCCCCAGAGCTGTGGCCGAAATGCATACGGTCAACGCTCGGGGAACGTGATCGGGTGGGAACGAATGCGTGATGACGGCGGCCTGAGCCGGGCCATACGCCGATTCGCAAACGCCGAGAAGGCCGCGAACGAGTCCCATGAGTCCTGCCGAGCGAGGGAGCACCGTCAGCAGCGTGGCCAGTGACCATCCCGTCATGGCTGCCGTTAATGTTTTGATGCCGCCCCATCGATCGCTGAGCCATCCGGTCCACAATTGAGCGAGCAGGTAGCCCCAGCCGAAGGCCGAGAACACCAGGCCCATGACGTCCGCTCCCCAGCTGAACTCCTCCATGATATGGGGAGCGGCGATAGACATGTTGACCCGATCCCCCCAGGCGATGAGCCCGGTGATGAACAGGAGTGGGATGAAGATATGTTCGGACCGGAAACGGGATTTCACCTTCTCGAGCTGTCCCCTTCGCCGACCACCTCATTCGAATGAACGATCAAAAACGCCCATCATTGTTCACTCTTCTCTGGCACCGGCGGAACCAGCGGTGCCGGTCGGGCGCGGAAGGAATTCTCCGGCTCTTCGTAATAGAGATCGAAAGCTTGGAGCATGGGAATATCGTGAACGGAGAACAGGATGGCTTCATCGCTCGATGAACGATTGACATGGTGATGCCAGGCCCAATTGGGCACGCAGAACGCATCGTGTTGCTTCCATTCCAGCTCCTCACCATCCACGATCGTCTTGCCTTCTCCACGAACGACGAAATAGACGGCGCTCGATGTATGCCGGTGGGATTTGGTCTCCTCGCCCGGCCGCAGCATCTGAATCCAACAACTCAAGGTTGGCATGGCTGGACCGCCATTGATGGGATTGACGTACTCCAGGGCAATGCCATCATAGGGACTGCCCTCCAGCCTGGCCAGACGCTTCAGTTGCGCCTCGGCGTCCACCCAGGGATAACGCAACGGCAGGTGACGCTCTTTGGGGTGTTCCCAGGTGGGTCGCAACGAACTCATGCGCACCTGAATATATTCGGCTTCGCTCGATCGCCGCACCTGTTGTCGATCGCCAGGATAGGGCTCGTAGAAGGGTACGTTCAATCCGATGACGAAGGGCAGATCGAGCACATCCACCCAAATGGCTGGGTGATCGGACTCATTATGGTGATCGTGCCAACTCCATCGCGGCGTGAGGATGAGATCATAGGCATGCATGGGGCAGACCTCTCCATCGACGACCGTATACACGCGTTCATTCCCTCGAACGACGAAGCGCAAAGCCGCAATCGTGTGACGATGAGCCCAGGCGAGTTCCCCCGGCTTGATCATTTGCATGCCGATGAGCAAAGTATGGGTTGTGCCCCCGCGCTCCAGTCCCGGATTGAGAAACGAGAAATTGCGTCGCGCGGTGTAGCTCTCGGGGATGATGTCACAGGCTTCGACGAGCTTGGGGTACACCTCTTCCCACTTCCACACATAAGGGATGCCCGCCGGTTTGGGTCCCCCAATGACTTGTTCCAGAAGGCGATCATACTGCCACTGACCGCGCATGTGGAGCTTGTCCAGCTCCACATCAAACTCTTGGAGCGTTTTCGCCACCATCGTTCTCCCTCCTTTCCGGAATGGTTGATCAGAAATCGACGGCCTACAAACGGGAGCTCGTACGACTCCCCGATCTCCGGCTCTCGTCACCAGCCGTCGAGATCTCCATCTCAGTCCTCACAGTCGGGCCGCCGTCACGCCGATGCCCGTGATCCACGGATACATGGGCTCGTAGGCCAAAACATCGAAGGGAACGCCAGCGACGGCTCCGAGGACGACGAGCCAATTGCGGATCTCGCAGGCTCCATTGCCTGCCGAGGCCACCTCTTCATCGGAGAGGCGAGCGATGGCTTGCCCATCGCCGCGGGCCACCAGGTCGAGAATCCGCCGATCGAAATCGACATTGATCTGCCCCATTTCGGGAGTGCCCACCCAGTGGGAGATTCCTCCAGTGGCCAACAGGGCGACGCGTTGGGCAGCCGTCTGCTTCCGCAGGGCGCGACCGAGCATGGCGCCAAATTGGTAACAGCGCTCCAGCGTCGGCATCGGCGGCTCGACGGCATTGACGATGATGAGGACGAGAGGGATCTCTTTCTCCGGCGTTAAGAAGTGGAGCGGTCCGGCGAAATTATCGTCGATGATGAGCTCGCCCGAGAATGATGGATCGAACCCCTCTTCGAGTGCCCGACCGAGGATGGCCCGCCCGAGTTCGAGGTGACCGGGGAAGGTTCGCGGTTTCACGCCAACCAATGGCTCGAACTCTGGCGGCGGTCCGAAATAGGCATCGGCGACGCCCACGCAGAAGGTGGGCATGTTATTCAAGAAAAAGTTCGTCAGATGATCGTTGCTGATGCACACGAGGGCGTCCGGCCTAGCCGCCTCCAGTCGCTTTCTCAATTCGCCGAATGCCTGATAGATGTTCTCTCGCTGTTTCTCATCGGCCAGGTGGGGAAGCCCCGTCATCCCCGGCGCGTGCGAGGTGGCAAATGCAGACACAATCTCTCCCATGGTTCTCCCTCCTTCACTGTGGTTGGTTCATGAGCTGGAGATACTCTTGAGGGAAGCCGATGCCCAGGGCAATCGCTCCTTTCAGCAGGATGTAGGGATTCACCCCGGAATCGTAGAGCTTCCGCAATTGACGATTTCGGATGGCTTCGGCCTCATCGTCGGACAACCGATAGGCCTTGAAGATGTCATCGGGTTGCGTTTTCAGTCGCTCGGCCAACTCGGGGTCGCGACTGACTTCGTGAAGCAATTTATTGACGTGGTAGACAGACATAACATCACCTCCTCAAGACGTTTTGGTGAGAGATGTTGATCTCCCGGGCTCTGGCGGGCGCGCGCCGACAATGCAGAAGGCGCGATTGGTGAATCGAACGACGCCGTCAGCGCCCTGATAGGGCTCAATCAGTTGGGCGAGCGCTCGCCAAACAGCCGCTTGACGTTCTGGCGGTAGAGCGGCGAGCTCCTCCTTCTCCGGGAGCACCGACTGAGCGAACGCCACATACTGCTGAGCACTGCTGAACTCCACTCGCACGAGCGTCGTTTCATGATGCACATCGGTGAATCCGACATCGGTCATCATCGTTCGCAACCGCTCTACGTCGGCCAGATGGAATGGTCCGGGCGTGCCCGGCGCGGGTGGAGGAACGTTCAGTGTCTGGTGAATGAGACGGACCGGCAGACTGATCATGGGGACATGGGCCGGGTGATCCCATATGGCCGCGGCGAATCGCCCGCCGGGAGCGAGGACGCCATGAATCTGCTCCAGAGCGGCGCGAAGATCCTGGAAGAACATGAGACCGAATCGACACAAAACGGCTTGGAAAGCCCGTTTCGGGAAGTTCAATCGTTCGGCGTCCATCTGGAGGAATCTGATGTTCTGGATGTTGAGTGCCCTGACGCGCCGCTCGGCGGCCGCCAGCATCTCCGGGGATCGATCGATGGCGACCACCTCCCCGCGAAGACCAACTCGTCGGCTCGCCGTGACGGCCGGCTCGCCCAATCCGGTGGCCACATCGAGCACGCGATCACCGGGTTGCACGCCGGCGAGGTCGATCAACCGCTCGCTGACGACGCGCGTGCCCCGTTCGATGATCTCCCACCACCGCGCCCACCCTTCAGCCGCTTGACTCCAGCTTCTCCTCGACTCCTCTTTCTCCAATGAATTCATAGATTCTCCCCCTGAGTTCAGGAGTATAATTCGCTCCCCAGCAAAGCCTAGCCCCGCGAGATCGCAACGTGGGAAGAAGATCGGTCAATCCACTCACTTCCGCACAGCCTCGACGATGCTCATTAACGGTCCAGAGGGGATGATCCGCTTGAGCGCGAATCCCGAACGATCCAGAAGCGCGCGGAATTCACCTTCAGTCCGCTCGCGACCGCCGGTCATGACCATCATATTCAAATCAAAGAGGTTCGCAAACGCCGTCCCCTTGTCACCGGAGACGACCATTTCCAACAACATTAAAACCCCATTTTCGCTCATCGCCCGGTGACAATTCTCGAGGATGATCTTGGATCGCTCATCGTCCCAGTTGTGAATGACCTGAGAGAGGACGTAGACGTCACCCCCAGTTGGCACCGATTGGAAGAAATCACCAGAGACGAACTCGCACCGCCTCGCTAAACCCATTGTCTGGAAAAAGGCGCGCGCCTCATCGATGACGTGTTGTCGATCGAACAAAATGCCCTTCAGATGGGGATTCGCTCCCAGAATGGCAGCCAGGAGCGTTCCTCGCCCCCCGCCCACGTCGACGATGACCTCGAACGGCGAGAAGTCATAAGCGGCGACCACGGCGCGACTCGTCTGTCGCGTCCAACTGGTCATCGCCCGATTGAAGGTGGTCGCAGCCTCCGCATGGTGCGCCAGATAGTCATACACGCCCTGCCCGAAAATGTGGTTGAAAGCGGGCTCACCCGTTCGCACGCTATGAAGCAATGCGCCCCACGCGCGAAAATTCTCTTCTCCCAGCATCATAACCAGAGGACGGACCGAGTGAGGAGCGTCACTCGTCAGTGCCTCGCCGAGCGGTGTCACGGCGAAGCGGTCCTCGCCCACTTCCTGCAAGATGCCCAGAGCAACCAGGCTTCGCATCAATCGATAGAGCGCCTGAGGGTCGGCGTTCACTCGGCGAGCCAGTTCATCACAACTCGCCGGACACGATTTGAGGTGATCGGGGAGGGCCAATTTGGCGGCCACATAAATCGCCTGAGTAACCCACGCGCCGCTGGCCATTCGTAGCAATGCCATTCCCGGATCAGCCATTTCCCCTTTCGAAATGTTCCGTTCGGTCATCGGTTTCATCTCCCATGCAATGTCTCGTCCAGCAGGAGGCCACCCATCGCTCTATCAATCAACAGGTACCACCCCACTGCTTTATCGACTTCACATCCGACCGATGGCCTTCACCAGGTGAAGACACGTCACGTGTCTCACCAAGGGACAACAGCTCATCGCCTCCGCCCCCGACGGGGCGCATTGAGCGGACGGAGCGTCTCTCCACGAGAGCTCGATGACGGAGTCGAGGAATGCCCGATTAAGGCAGCAGATCCTCGTACGGCCCCGTGTCGATACCCAATTTCTCGAAGATCTTGCGCAATCCCCCCTTTTGCGGTCCGGGCGTGGTCACGATGTATCCGCGAATGACGTCCTCGGGAGAGACGCTGGATGCGCCCCGCTCACGAGCGGCATTCTCGGCGCCCGACCGAATGGCATTTTTGGCCATGGCGCGAAACATGATGGGGACTTCCTTGAGCAGTTGATTGAATTGTTGTTCGGCAGCCGATTCCCATTCCATCGATCGAACCTCCTTTTTCTGTGATCGTGAATTTATGATTCCGTTTGAACACCGAGATACGCCATCGCCCCACAATTGATGGGGAGGACCTGACCGGTAATGTTCCGGGCGCGATCTGACACGAAGTAGACCACGGCTTCAGCCACATCCTCCGGTTCGGCGAACCGCCGCAAGGGAATTTGGCGCACGAACTGTTCGTTGGCCAATAACCGATCCATGAATTCTCTCAACTCGGGCGTCCTGGTTCCTCCGGGAGCGATGGCATTGACGGTGATGTTGTACGGACCGAGCTCGAAGGCCATCACCCGGGTCAAATGAATGAGCGCCGCCTTAGAGGCGTGGTAGTGGAGCCCTTGACCCTCGGTATAAAACAATCCGGCCTGCGAAGCGATATGAATGATGCGGCCACCACCCTGATGGATCATCGCGCGCGCCGCCTCCTGTGAGGCGAAAAACGGTCCTTTGAGATTGACGGCCAACACCTGGTCCCAATGCTCTTCGCTCGTCTCCAGAAATCGCTCGCGGTACCAGATGGCGGCGTTATTGACCAGGATATCGAGGCGACCAAACTGCCTCACCGTCTCGCTGATGAGATGGCGGACCGATTCGATCCGCCCCATGTCCGCTTGAATGAAGCGGACGCGCGTCCCACCCGTTCCCAGTCTCTGTTCGGCCTGACGTCCCTGACCCGCATCCCGAGCGGCGATGACCACGGCCGATCCTTCCCGAATCAGAGCGCGCGCGATGGCCAGCCCAATGCCGCGCGTGCCACCGGTGACGATAGAAACCCGATCTTTCAATTCCATGTCCCGCCTCCTTCGAAAAGAGAGTCACGCAAGCTGCCCACTTGCGTTACTCGCCAAGGCGTGCGCCATCAAGCGAGCCGAGCCTCATCTCCATCCGCATTGCTGGATCATCTCGATGACATCCCTCGTCGCTGCCGTCGCTGCTCGCGTATCGCTTCCACGATGCTCTCGTTGCGCATCCGGTAGGCCTGGATGGCATAGTCGGCGACCTCGACGACTTCATCGAGGAGATGAGGAAATCGTTCGAGGTACCCATCGATGAGTTTCTCCATCCCTTCGCCAGCATGTTCCTCATCGGCCGGACCGTGAACCCAGAAGAACATCAACTCATCACGGCTCAGTCCAAACCGCTCTTGCCAGAAGGCGACCGTCTCCTCGGCCGAAGCTGGCTTGGTCAAATGTTCCACGGCGACCAGCGCCTGCAACCCGACCAGCCAATGTCGCGTCCGCGTCATCTCATCAAACGTGCACAAAACCAGATAAACGGTGGGCAACGGTCGCGTGGCATCGACATCGTCCGGCGCGGCTCCCAGCGCTTGAATGAGCCGCGACAGAAGCAGGTAATGAGGCGTCTTTCCCCACTGGTCGCCGATTTCCTCATCGAACATATCTTTGATGAGCTTCTGGCGCACCTCCAGATAGGGACAGCGCTCCATCACGTTGGCGCACCAGCGCGGGAAATTCCGCGCCCAGAGACTGACCTGACGCAAGGCGAAGATGGCCTCCTCGCGCGTTCGCAAGTCACGAAAGAGGGCCTTGCTGGGAGAACGCCCATCTTCCAGATAGGCCCGTTGCATCCGGCGAATCGCCTCCCGGGCGTCTGGCACGCTCTGTATTTTTCGCTGCCTCGTGTAACCGAGATAATCATATTCAGTCATGTGACCCTCTCTTCTTGAAAAATCGCCGCAGAGGCCGCGGAGAGGAAATGCTTTGCGGCCTCAAGGCCGTCCATGTTCCCACTTCGTGGCGCGCATGAGCTCATGCGGGTTTCTCTTCACTACTCCTCTCTGGAAGAAGCTATGCGGCAGCGGCCATCACCTCTCGCGCGGGCGGTACTTCTCCACTAACTGCAACCAGTTCTCGACGTACCGCCGGGTGGCTTCATCGATGTGCTCGGGCACGTGCACGAAGGGCGGGCGAACGGGACCGGCCTTGCCATACCCGGCCAGATCGACGCCCAGTTTGAACCAATAGGTCTGGTACTGCTGAAATTCTTCCATGGTGAGTCCCATGCCGGCGAATCCCCGATGCATACCGCTGGCCACCTCGGCGGCGGCCGCCCAGTTGCCCCGCCGACACTCTTCATAGAGGCGCAGGCTGGGCCACGGTCCCATGCAGACATCGGAGGACCATCCCCCTTTCGCCCCGAACAACATGCAGGGATACATGAGATGATCGAGCACCAGGATGCTCACCCGATCACCGGCAGCTCGAATCGAGGGGATGAGATTGAACAAGTCCGTCGAACCCTGTTTGGCCGCGATGACATTGGGAATTTTCACCAGCTCGCCCCACAACCTGGGCGTGATGGTGACGCGAAAGGCGTGAGGATTATGATAGATCATGATCGCCGCCTCGGGGACGGCCTCTGCGAGATCGCGATAGTACTGAATGACATCGGCAGGAGCCAAGGGCAAGTACATCGGCGTCCCATTCATCACGCCATCGGCGCCCACGTCGATGGCATAACGCGTCTTCCTGATCGTCTCTCGCGTATTGAGGCTGGTCGTTCCCACGAACACCGGCACGCGCCGATTGACGACGTCGACGGCTGTTTGAATGAGCTTCTGATGCTCCTCCCAGAGCAACGTATGAGATTCGCCCACGCTCCCGGTGAGCAAGATCCCATGAACACCATCGGTGATGAGCTTATCGATCAACGCAGCCAGCGCGTCAGTATCCACTGTGTCGGTCGCCCTCCAGGATGTGGCATTCGACGTCGCGCAAGCGGGAACCAAAGCGAAGACACCACGAATGTCATCGGCTGTCAATCTCGGTTTTGCCATCAGTCACCTCCATGTGGGAATAATCTCCAACATTTCAACTGCTCCAGTGCTCTCCTCTCGCGGTCATCGTCCGAGACCGCATTCCGAATTCACGAGCATCGCCAGAGAGGCGAGCTTGAGGTCCATCGACATCGGATATCAGCCTGAACCGAACGACAGGCCCGCGGGGGTCATCACGTCATGCTATCCCTAGCCGAGATGGATCTGTGTAGGCATCGTATTTCGCCAAACCGGCGAATCCATAGCGAAGGAGCAGGTAATGACCTCCCTTGGAGATGGGCGGGAGGCCGTCGATGATCTTTCGCCAGCTTTCGCCGTCGTCCTCAGAGCAGTAGATCTCGCCATCGGTATTGCCGAGATAAACGGCCGCGCCACCATTCCAGGCTTCGATGGTCATGGCCTCGAAATTGGCCGTCATCTCCGCCGGCAGTCCGTTGGTCAGAACCGCCCACGTCTCCCCGCCATCGCGCGAACGAGCGACTTTGGATTGCGCGCTTCGGGTCTCCGCCCAGACGGGGGGAATGGCGCCAGCCCCGGCGACGAACATCAACTCGTCATTCCGCGGATGATAAACGAGCGGATCCGGATAACCGATGGCCGATATGCTCTGAGAGATGTTCTCCCACGTCTGACCACCGTCTCGCGTGCGATAGAACCCAAAACCGGTGGGAAGAAACATCTCATCTGGATGAGACGGTCGAATGATGAGTCGATGACAATCATCATTGAATCCTCGACCGGTGAGGTCGATCCATGAGGCTCCCCCATCGGTGCTTTTGAGCAATCCGCCCTGCTCGATGCACACAAACACGATCTGTGAATCCCGAGGATCGAACGTGATGAACTTGACGTGCGCCAGGTTGGGTGGAGCGGGAAATCGCCACTCGGGAGCGCTGGGCGCCGCGCGCAACGACCGGAGTTCCGTCCACTGGCGACCGAGATTGTCACTCACATGAAGATGGACCGGCTCAGTGCCCGCATAGAGTTTGAGCTGCCCGTTGGATCGAGTCCCACTCACAGCATAGATGTTTTGTGAAGCCAACCCGGCATTGCGCGCCTCCCACGTCTGGCCTCCGTCTTCGCTCACGTAAATACCACCATTATGTGTGCCGGCAATGATGAGTTCTCCATTCTCCTCGACGAGCAGGGCGTTGACGTGTTTCCCTTCGAGCGCCCGGCGATCAATCCCCCAGGACTCGCCGCCTCCCTTTCGCTCTAACAGATAGAGTCCATCGGCCGTGGCCACCCAAAGCTGCGACGATGGCTCGCCGGCTTCGAATATGGTCTGCCCACCATGCGAAAGACAAAGAGTCATAGGCTCTCCCTCCTTCCCTCATGTCATCGTCATTCAGCGACTGAGTCTCATCGGCGTCCATGAGTCCGATCATGATGCTTTCCCGGGCACACCCCATTTGGCCTGGAACTCTTCGGCCGAGAGCGCATACCAATCGCTGTTCTTTTCGACGTACGTGCTCCACTGTTCGGGAACCTCATCTTCAGCGAAGATGGCTTCCACGGGACAAGCCGGTTCGCAAGCCGCACAATCGATGCACGTCTCAGGTTCGATATAGAGCTGATCGACTTCCTCGAACTGATTTTCCTCCTTGGTCGGATGAATGCAGTCGACGGGACACACATCCACGCAGGCGGTGTCTTTCGTCCCAATGCAGGACTCCACGATGACGTACGGCATACGTTATTCCTCCCCAGGAAAAGATGTGGCACAAGAGGCCATCTGGCGTGACTTCGGTTTCACCAGATCGCGATGAGCTTGTTCCCTCGAACAATTCCCTCGAAGATCATGTAGTGCGCGTCGACGACTCGCCCACCATCTCCTGAGCGACCGTCCTTTCTCATCCTCGTCGCATGGTCCCGGGCCGATTCCCTCCTCGATTGTCCTCCACGCTTCCGAGTCCGTCTCAAAGGACGAACGGATTCGATGACATGCTGTGGAACCCGAGACGAGGGCGCATCCCCTCATCATCCGGCCGACCATAACGTCTTCAGTTGATCACTGGTGATCACATTTCCGTAGAGTTTTTGAAAGTTCCATACGGCAGCGCGATGCATCCATTCTTCGCGAGCCGCGGCGCAATCTTCGACCAGGACGACGTGATAATTCAGCTCGAAAGCCGTCCGAGCCGTGAATTCGATAGCTCCATTGGTCGTCACCCCACCGAAGAGCAGCGTTCGAATGCCCAGACCGCGAAGGATGAGATCGAGCGTATTCCCGGTGAACGCGCTGAAGCTCGGCGCCGGGACGATGATGTCACCTTCGCTCGGCACAAATTCGGGATACTGATCGAACCATTCCCAGCCCCACGTCCCGGGTCGCGTGATGAGATCGGTAATGCCCAATTGCTTGAGCTTTCGGCGCGTGGGTAAATGAGGAAAGGCTTCGGTCATCTCGTATCGGACCCGGACCACTTTGACGCCGACGCGATGAGCGTCCCGGATGAGCGCCGCCAGTCGAGGAGCCATCTCGTGCGTCATTTTCATCGAGAATCCCGCCCGGGCAATCGGCCCATCAGGATGACAGTAATCGTTCTGCATCGCCGACACAATGAGGGCCGTATGAGCGGGGGCGACGAGGTCTTTGAGTTCCCAATCGGCTTCATGAAGCATCGTTTTACTCCCTATCGCGTGAGATGGTGGAACGTCGAACGATGAGCCCCCGGGTTTTTCCGCAAGAGATATTCAACCAGTCACCATCAGCTCGCACAATGATGCGGGCTCATCGGTTCCCTTGGCGCACGGCGCGATCAGGCCGCCTCGGCCGCCGTCTCTTTCAGAATGGCCTGATAGATGCCATCCTGGTAAATGCGCATGGCGGCCGCCGATTCGCGACTCACCTGAAGAATGTTCTCCTGATCTTGTCGAGTGACGGCGTATTTGAACAAGTAAGCGGCCTCGCCGCCGGCATGGGCTTTATCGGCCTCCCGATGCACCCACAAGAAGGCCGAATCTTCGTGCGAAAGGTGGAGTCCTTCCCACACCCTGGGATTCAACTGTGCCGGATAGCCGAGTCGCTCGGCGGTATCGGGATCGTTCATGCGCTCCAGAATTTGCAGTGCCGCCAATCCCTCCAACCAGCTCCGATTGCGCGTGAGATTCTCCCAGGTGTTCAGCGCCACGATGGTCGTCGGCAATGGCGGCGTGGTGACGATCTCTTCGCGCGTCAGTCCCAATGCCTTCCCCATGCGAATGAGCAGATCGACGTGGCACTCGCCAGCGCGGGCGTCCTTGACTTCCTCATCCCACATATTCCGGATGAGGATCTTTCGCACCTCCTGGTGCGGGCATATGCCGGCTACATTGGCCAACCATCGCGGGAAGCTGATGGCGAAGTGATAAAAATGCTTCAGCCAGATCTGCATTTGCTCTCGCGTGCAATCCCCCTTCTGCCAGAATCGGATTAATCCTGGAGGATGGGCGAAATATTCTCTCAAAATATCGTCGAGTCCCTGACTCAAAAATTCGTTCTTCTTCATCATAGACCTCCTTAGTGGATGATGACGGACCGTCCCCGCTCCCTACAATCCCAGGTGCTCACCCACCTTCTGGACCGGCGCTCGCTTCGCCTTGGTCCGCTCCCAGATTTTTTCGTAATGGCCCTGAACGGTGAGCCGAGCATTCAACTCATTCTCATCGGACCAATACCCGAGATCGCGACTGGCCCACAGCGACTTCAGGTGGAGAGGCGGCAGCCCTTCCGCTTGCCAGAGCTGAAGCGCCCGTTCCATGAACTGTTTCTTGGGCAAGGCAATGGGCGGGTAGGGCCATTTCCGCGTGGCATCGATGAGAACGGACGATGGCCCTTCGGGCAAGTGTCCTTCTTCGAATGTCCCCGATGGTGGATGTCCGGATGGATCGAGAGCGATGAATGGTCCCTTCCTGATGACGATATCGTAAGCCGGTTGCATACGAAACGTCACCGCCCAGCACACGGCCTCGGCATCGCAAGGATCGATATCGTCATCCACGGCGACGAGAATCTTGCCCATTCCCTCACCACTGAACTTGGCCGCCGCCTCCAGCGCCGCCCGGGGTTCATCGGCCGAGCGCTTGCGCATCTGAAGGACGATGAACTCGCGACTCGCGCCGAAATCGGGGAGCCCGACATCGACGACGCCCTCGAATCCTTCTTCGCGCAAATGGTGGAGGAGCGATGCTTCGTGGCCATACTGGATGAGTTCGCTCGTCTCGCTCGGCGGCATCCCACAGGTGACGTGCTGAAAGATGGGTTCGCGCCGATGAGTGATGGCCGTGATGCGAAGAATGGGGCTGTAGCGGCGCGTCTCATCGGCCATGAACCCGGGATACTCGCCGAAGCTCGTCCCCGGATAGAGATAATCCACATCCATGAGTCCCTCGATGACGATCTCGGCATGAGCGGGGACCTCCAGGTCGATGGTCTTGCAGCGGACCAGGGGAACGGGCTCCTCAGCGATGCCCCCGGCCACCGCCAATTCATCGAGACCTTCGGGGAGCTTGGTCGATGCCGCATAGAGAATATTTGGCGTCACGCCGATGGCGATGGCCACAGGCATGGGCTCGCCGCGAGCGCGCCACTTCTTCCAGTGAAGGAATCCATGTTGCCTCACGCCGATGCCCCAACGCAACGTCGTTCGGTTCTTGAGAAATCCCGAGTATTCGCCGACATTGCGGACGTCCGTCTCGGGATCTTTCGTGATGACGGCCGTCGTCGTCCGCGGATCGCCGGATAAGCCGGGGATATCCACGGGCACGGGGAGTTCATCGATCCCCCGGGCCTCGAGTTCTGCGCCAGTATGAACGATCTCCTGACAAGGCCCCGAATCCACCAGCACCGGTGGAATGGGGTGATCGATAGCTCGAACCCATTTCTGTTTGATCTCCTCCGCCTCACACTGCATGCCAAGGGCGTACATGTGCCTGGAGGCGGCCACGGAGTTGATCACCAGCGATCCTTCAAATCTCGTTCCCCTCACCGAAACTGGTTGTTCGAACAACAGGGCACACCGCTCCTCGGGAGGCAATCCCCGGTAGACGAGCCAGGCCATCGGCGCCGCCTCGGTTTCGATGACGACCTCAGACTTCACCCGCTTCAACAGTCCTCCTTCCTCCAACCTGGCGAGCCAGGCGCGAAAATCGACGAAATATCCCATATCCCCTCCATTCTCCTATGCCGTTATCATCGGAGAGGGCTCTCTGACTGTTTTCATCCTGACCAGCGGGCGCTCAGTCAGAATCCGATGAACGGAATCTGCCCTTCGCGACCGGCAGCGATGGATTGGGCGGGAAATTCCAACTCCCGGGCGACCAACTCCAGGATCCGCTCTTGCGCCGATCGTCCCTGTTTGGCCAACATGCGCGCCGCCATCCGCCCGACGGCGATATGGAACAGCTCATCGGGTAAGATGCGCTCCACCGTCGATCGGAGTTCGGGATGAGTATCGAACTTCAATGCTTCTTTGAAAAAGATCAGTGCGCCACGCTCAGAGATGAACTGACAGCAGATGATCTCTTCCAGCGGATCTTCAATAGAATCGTAGTGCTCGAACATGTTGAACAACGGCTTGGCTTCCGGCGTCTCGAAAACATCCTTCTTGCCACCCATCTTGAAAGCGCAGTCGCGATACATCTTGAAGTGGCGCATCTCATCGTGTAATTGACGAGCCACGTTGAGCTTCAACTCCGGATAATCGAACCCGATCTTCTCGATCTGTCGGGCGAACGTATCCGCGGAGCGAATCTCACCCCAAGCGTTGTAATAACACATCTGCAACTGTTTTTCGACCGTATCCCAGGGGTTCCTGGTGACGAACGCCTCGGAGACCTTGCCCAGAATCTCATCGAGCACTTTATCCAGGGCGCTGATGAATTCGTTGGCATCGTCTCCGATGGGCACTTGTTTGATGAGATTGGCAATGGCTTCCGGTGACATAGGTTCCTCCTTTTCCGCTGAAGTCAATGGCTGACGGCGATGATCCTTCCGCCATCGAGCTTTTCTGGACCGCCCACTCCATCTCTTCTCTGTGGCCGCTCATCGATTCACGAGCGCCCTCTCCGCCTCGACTACATGTCGATGACCACGCTCACCGGGCGATCGGCAGCTAACATGGCGAATCCATCGTTGATCTCGGGGAGCACGATGCGATCGGAGATGAGGCCGGTCACGTCAAGGGCTCCGCGCTCGACCAACTCGACGAGTTCGCGCACCTCTGATCCTTTGACCAGACATCCTCCGGTCAACTCGATCTCTCCGAACATGAGCTGGAGAATGTCCACATTGACCGGTCCGAAGCACCCGGCTCGACCGATGACGACCAACCGACCGCCTTTGCGCAACAGTTGACTGGCCGCCGCAATCGCCTCGGCGTCACCGGTGAAATCCAGAGCGGCATCAGCTCCCCGTCCGGCGGTGAGGTTCTGAACCTGATCGGCGAGATCATCAGCCCGCACATGAACCGTTGCATCGGCTCCGTATTGTTGCGCTCGAGCCAATCGTCGTTCTTCATCATCGACGACGATGGCCCGCGCTCCGGCCAAATGACACAACCGAATGGCCGCCAATCCCCACAACCGAGCGCCAACGATCACCACGGTATCTCCGATACCCACCTGCGCCCGTTTGATGGCCCGATAGGGCGTGGCAAAACCGCAGGGGATGAGCGAGGCGTCGGCATGTGAGAGCCCTGAAGGCACTTTCATGACGTTCGTGGCGGGGACGAGGACGAATTGAGCGAATCCTCCGGGTCGCTGAACGCCGATGGCTTGCCAGTTCTCGCACAAGTTTTCCCGTCCAATCTGGCAGTAGTAACACCTCCCACAGTGCACCAGGAAATGGACGAGCACCGCATCACCGCGCTCGACCGCGTCCACCCCGGGTCCCACCTGGGCCACCGAACCGGCGATCTGATGCCCCATGATGATCGGTCCCTCCATCATGGGGATGCCCGTCTGCATGAGGCGATAGTCCGTATCGCAGAGACCACTGGAAATGACTTTCACCAGCACCGTCCCGGGCTGGACTTCCGGATCGGGCACGGTATCCAACCTGAGCGGTCGCCCCACTTCATAGAACAAAGCCGCATCCATGTTCCCTCCTTCGTCTCACTGCCGATCGCGAAGGACTTTCAGGTGACTGATCCCTTTGAGTCCCTCGGCAATTTTGTGCCACGATTCACCTTCATCGTCGGTGGCATAGATGTCGCCACCAGTGGTTCCGAAATAGACGCTCATTCCTCCGTTGGTGGGACCGGCATCCAGCGCCCAGACCATATCGAACAACCGTTCGGGCAACCCGTTCATGATCGGGTCCCAGCGCTCGCCGGCATTGCGGCTGCGAAACAGGACGACATCGGCCCCTTTTCGCCGCCGCAGTTTCGATGGACTGAGGAAGTAGACGTGGCCGGTCAACACGCCGACGGCCAGCTTGCTCATCGAGGCCCACCGTGGTGGAATACCGTCGGCGGCGGCCAGGAACAGCGTCTCGGGATTCTCGGGATGAAAAGCGATGGCATCCTCACAGTAGGTGCGGAAATCCAGTCCCTCATTGGCCTGACGCCAACTCCGCCCCTCATCGTCGCTCCGATAGATGCCGAAGCCACCGAGTTGTTTGTACGGTGGGGTATCGTCTCCAGTGGCCACGATGAGTCGTTCGGGCCGGGCCGGATGAATGATCAATCGATGGATATCGTGACCGATTCCCTCGGCCGCTTCCCAATGCTCGCCGCCATCGCGACTGATGAGAAACGATCCCACTTCGATTCCCGCATAGAGCACCCGAGGGTCGCGGGGACTCACTTCCAGTGTGCGTACATGAGGTACGCGCGGCGGCACGGGAAAGCTCCATTCCCTGGCCCTGGGATGTTCGCGCAGATGGCCGCACTCGGTCCAGTGCGGTTCATCGCCGCGACGCACGAATACGCCCGGCGGTTCCGTGCCCGCGTACACGGTATGAGGGTCGTGAGGACTCACGGCCAGCGCGCGGACATCTTTGAACGGAAGATCGTCGGTGATATCCTCCCAGGTCTGTCCGTAATCGGTGGACCGAAACACGCCCTCCTTATAGCTGCTGACGTACACCGTTCGCCGCTCGGCATCGGTGGCCATCGCCATGATCATCTTTCCCCGGAGCGTCGGCCCCAATCGGTGCCACCGCTGGCCGTGACCTTTCCAGAGAAAAAACACGCCTTCCTTGGCCGCCACAGATAACATACCGATCACCTCCTTCAATGGTGCGGTTCGCCAAAGGCCAGTACCACACTCTTGGTTTGCGAATAGTGATATTTCACCGTTTCCAGCGCCGCTTCTCGGCCATAGCCGCTCTTCTTATATCCGCCGATGGGCGCCCCGCTCTTGAAGTTGTAATAGCGGTTGATCCACACCATCCCCGCTTGCAACCGCCGCGCCGTCTCGTGGGCCAGCTTGAGGTCGTTGGTCCAAATGCCCGCGGCCAGACCGTAGATCACATCGTTGGCCTCTTCGATCAGGCGATCGTAATCGCGCCAACGGAGAATGCCCAATACCGGACCGAAAATCTCCTCTTGCGCGATGCGCATGGAGTTCTTCACGTCGCCGAACAGCGTCGGCTCGACATAGAATCCTCTGGCGAACGGTTCGCCTTGAGGACGCCCACCGCCACAGAGCAGCTTGGCGCCCTCTTGCTGGCCGATCTCGATATAGTTGAGCACCTTCTCCAGCTGTTCCTGGGAGACGAGCGGCCCCAACTCGGTCTGCGGATCGGTAGGATCACCTATGCGGATCTTACGAGCGCGGTCGACCGCCTTTTCCACGAACGTATCGTAGATGTCCTCGTGAACGAACACCCGGGAGCCTTGAGCGCACATCTGCCCAGCCTGAACGCAGAGATTGAGCGCCAACCCCTCAATAGCCTGATCCAGGTCGCAATCGGGAAATACGATGAAGGGACTCTTGCCACCGAGTTCCAGCGTCACCGGAACGATGTTCTCCGAAGTATATTGAATGATGAGGCGCCCGGTGACCGTCTCGCCGGTGAACGCCACCTTATTGACGCCCGGATGTCGAGCCAACGGCGCACCGGCCGTCGGTCCGAAGCCGGTGACGACGTTGATCACCCCTTTGGGCACGAGATCGCTGATCTCCTTGATGAACTCGAGAACGGAGAGACAGGCCTGCTCGGCGGGCTTCAGAACCACCGTATTCCCGGCGGCCAGCGCTGGCGCGAGCTTCAGCGCCACCATGGCCAGCGGCGCATTCCAGGGAATGATTTGTCCCACCACGCCCAGCGGCTCATGGTAGATGAGGACGACGTCATCTCCCACAGGAATGGTCTCGCCGTTGAGCATTCGTGTCGTGGCGGCGAAGTAGCGATAATGATCGACGCAGAATGGGATATCGAAAAACAGCGGTTCGCGAATCGGCTTTCCATTACCCAGCGTCTCCATGAGCGCGAATTGCTCCTTCCGCTTCTCCAGACGATGGGCGATCTCCAGGAGGATCTGTTCTCGCTCGGCGGCCGGCGTCCGTCCCCACGTCGCGAAAGCCTCCTGAGCCGCTTTCACCGCCCGATCGATATCCCGGTCATTGCCCGCCTGCACGCGAGCCAGAACCTCTCCGGTGGCCGGATTGATCGCCTCGAACGTTTCGCCCGATTCCGAAGCCACCCATTCACCACCAATGAAATGTCCGTATTCTTGCTGGAACGGATTCTTCTTCGGCTTTGCTTCGGCCATGGCTACACCTCCTGTTTGATCTCCTGATATCCCCCCTCCAGCTCCTCTTCGAGCATCGTTCGTAATCCCATCATCAAGGGCAAGTCGAACACGCCGAGGAGAATGGCCGGTTCATTGGGATCGGTGTTCACATTCTCGTGGAAGCTCCAGGCGGGGAGTGAGAGCACATCGCCTTCCTTCCACTCGATCTTCCGGCCATCGACGACGGTATATCCCCGACCGCGCACCACATAGTAAATGCCGGCAAACGTGTGCCGATGAGCCTGACCATGCTCTCCGGGCTCAATCCATTGAAAACCGGCCAGGATGCTCGGCGTTGTGCCCATCACATTCCCCGTGGACGGATTATAGAGGGAAGCGACCGTCCCGGCGCGCGGATCTTTTTTCGGCGCTTTACGCAGTTCTTCGAGCTTCTCGTAAATCTCTTCTCGAGTCCACTTCATCGGCTGGATCCGAGGCGGTGGACTCATGGAATCCAGATAAGTGATGAATTTGCGTTGTTCTCCCATACGATCCCCTCCTTCAACCGTGAGTGACGCAAGACAGTAGCTTGCGCTCGGCCATCTTCGCCAACCGTGACCGGTGTGAATTCATGAGCGTCCTCTCAAAATGTCAGACGAATGGCGAATTGAATTTGACGGGGATTGCCCACCTGAGCGGGCGTCCCGAAACTTGGAATGGCCCCGGGAATGCCATCGCCGAATCGGCGAGGCACCGGGAGCCCGGGCAAGAAATCGACAGCCCCGTAGACGGTGTTCACTTCGGTCACGTTGACCGTGTTGAACAGATTGAAGAACTCGGCAATGAGCTCGGCCCGGACGCCCTCATTGAACCTGATCACCCGAGCGACGCGCAGATCGACGCTGCGGAAATCATCCCCTTGATAGGTGTTCTTCCCGATGATGCCCACGCGATCGGGACCCGGCTCCAGATCTCCGTTGGTGTCCAATCCGGAAAAGAGGGTGAACCGCCGGGCGCTCTCCAACGTGGCGATCACGCCGAACTTGAAATTCCTGAGCACGCCGCGTTCTGGCGTCTCCCCGAGAAACGTGAGCACGAACCGATGACCCAGATGTTGATTGGACGGTCCACGATTCAGTCGAAAATTCATCGGATCTTCGGCGAGATCTTTGAAACTGAGCGCGGATACCAGATCGATCGTTTTCGAATAGGTGTAGTGTGCCGTGAGACTGAAATGATGCGTGAAGTGCTTCTCAACCGACAGCGTCCCCCCATGATAGATCGAGGTGTTCGATTGAGAACTCGCTTGATAAAATCCGAACCGCAAGTCGGCGGGAATATACTGCGCCTTCCCATTGGGTGCCCGGCCGACAAAGAAAGCGTTGCGCTGGCTCGACAGCGGGAGTTTCAGCCCATGCACCCAGAGGTAATTCAATCCGACTTTCCAATCCCTCCGAATCTGAATATCGAGCTGCAAACTTCCCTGCTCAGCATAAGGATTGACCCAGTCCCGCACCGCCCGACCGAACAAATGCTGAATGAGCGCGATGGTGGGATATTCTCCCTTGGTGATGAAATTGAGAAAGCTCAATTGCGACAACGGGCCGGGAAGCGGGCCGATGGTGACCCCCTTGGGATTGTCCCCGACCAGATCGGCCGAGAAAATGACGTCGCTATCGTCGAGTCGCCCTCCTTGTACGTTGCTATCCATCAAGATGAACCAGGGGAGAATGCCGTGGAAGATGCCAAATCCACCGCGTAACACGCCTCGCCCGGATTCTCCCAATCGATAGGCGAACCCGAATCGCGGCTGGACATTGTTATAATCATTGTCGTAGGAGAACCGACCGCGCGTCTCCACAAAATAGCGGAGACCAAAATTGAGCGTGAAGCTCGGCGAGAGCCGATAGCTATCCTGGAAGAACCCATCGAAAGTGTCGTGAGCGTAGTCGATCTCGGCGGCTCGCTCGAATTCCTCAGTGGGAAACAGGATGGTCCAATCGACGGGTCGCTGGAACGGTTGACCACGTAGCGCCCGAGGGACACCGATCATGAAGATGGTGGGCAACGGTGGGGTACGGAAGAAATTCTCCGGTTCGAAAATAGCGAACCCATTCATGGTGATGGCCCAGGTGAGGATGTCCCCGATGTGATTCACGTCTGCACCGAACTTCAACCCGTGACTCCCGCGCAGGACGCTCACCGTATCGGCCCATTGCCACCGCGTCTCGCGATAGAAATCGGCCGGTCCGATTTGCCGCCCCAAGGAGAACAGATTGGGAATCTCCAAATGCGGTTCGGCGATGACGGCATCGAAGTGGAAACTGCGCCGCGAGTACTGGAACAGCGCCTCGTTCACCACACTGGATGAGAGGGTGGTGACCGCGTTGAACACGATCGATTGATCCCGGATGGGATTGGTGCGAAACGTCGAGGGAGCACCAAAGTTTCCCGGCGCACCGGGTTGATTCCGATTATCCTGATCGACGAAGTTATATCGCAACATGGCGTGGGTCTTGGGCGTGAGCGACCCATCGAGCTTGACCAGAAACTGATCATAGTCGTTGACCCGGAGCTGCCGGAGATTCTCCGGACTCAACCCGATGGAGGCCTTGACCGCGTTGATGGCGTCCAGGTTGTCCAACAGAAAGCGATTGTACACGGGAGATTGTGCTCGTCGCTGTCCCTCGTAATTGCCGAAAAAGAAGAACCGATCGCCGATCAACGGCCCGCCCACGGTGAATCCGAACTGATTCTGCCGAAGCACATTGAATCCCGGGGCGCTCAAGATGCTGCGAGCATCCAGGGCATCATTCCGGAAGAATTCATAGACCGAGCCATGAAACTCGTTGGTGCCCGATTTGGTCACGATATTGACAATCCCTCCCATGGCCCGGCCGTACTCGGCACTGTAGTTGTACTGAATGACGCGGAATTCCTGCACCGCTTCCTGCGACGGTGTCAAATGTTGAAAGCCGGACACGCTGATATTATGGTCCGCCCCATCGAGGGCGAAGTAATTGGAATGATTTTCGGCCAGGCCCCCGAACGACACTTTGGTCACCTGTTCCTGAAACGGTCCATTGGCTCCCGGCGTGATGCTTCGACCCAGGGTGACTGACGGGGTGAGCAGGGCGAAATCGGTGAACCGACGCCCGCTGATGGGCAAATCGTTGATGCGCGTCTGATCAATGATGGCGCTCAATTCCGTCTTGGTCGGTTCCACGAGCGGCATCTCGGCATGGACTTCCAGTTCCTCGGTCAACGCCTCAACCTGAAGGGTGAGATCGAGCGTCGCCGTTTGCCCCACGGTCAATGTCACGTCATCGACGACCAGTGGCTGAAATCCCGGCGCTTCCACGCGCACCTGATAGCTTCCGGGAGGCATCGGTCCCAGACGGTAGAGGCCGTTCTCGTTGGTGACTGTTTCCAGCCGTCGATTGGTGGCCATATGGCGAACGATGATGTGAGCTTCGGCGACCACGGCTCCCGCCGGATCGCGAACGCTTCCCTCGAGCGTGGCGCCGCTCGTTTGCGCCCTGACGGCGACCGAGAAGAGCATGCCTCCTCCCACGAGGATGGTCATCCAAAGGATTCTCTTTTCAAACCTCATCATTACCGCCTCCTCGTTCTCATCACAGCGGCTGACTCGGACAATGAGCCCCCGCCGGACCTAGAGGATGAACAAGCTCTCCAGCCCCAGCACCGATTGATCGGGAAGGATGAGACGACGGGCGAGCCGGAGGCCGTCAGAAGTCTGACGAATCACGTCCTGCCGCTCGGCCGAGAGGAAGCTCACCTCGGGCGCATCCCCACGATTACGGATGAGGAGCAGACTGCTGGTCACTTTCAGCTCATCGTCGCGATCGCCTCGTTCGACGAGGATGCTGCTCAAGAAACGCCGAGTGCGCGGCGGAGGATTCTCGCCCCAGGCGAATTGCGTCTCCCACCGCTTGATCCGCGTCTTGAGCGAAGCCAGATTCTCTTCGAAATGATAGAGATTCCAGTCGAACTCCGATCCCTGGTTCTTCTCTCGCGTGACCCGCACGGGCATCACGTAGACGATGTCATCGGCCAACAGCGCGAGCCACTCTTCTAATCGCCAGTTATCCAACAATCGCGCCTCCTCGTAGAGGAAAACGATGACCTGTTGGTACAATGGGTCGGCCGGTGGGAGGAACGCGGATGCCATCGATCTCACACCTCCGTCATGCATTCGAGCCAGCGCTGGAAGAAACAGCGCTGATTGGCCTCACAATAATCGCCATAATAGGCGGCGCCCGGTCCGGGCCATTCCGTCTGGGGTCGTGGTTCCCGATGGAGCCCCATCTCGTAATTGAACACCTGATGACGGCGCGCATATAGGCCTCTGTTGGCCCGGGTCAACGAGATCCACACATCGGTATCATCCTCCTCGAACGTCCCGGTCATGCCAAATGTCCGCTCGTAGTTCTTGCGAGAAGCGTCCTTATACCAGTCCGGGCCCTCCTTTTCGACGAGGAACCAGGAGAGGATCTCCATGCGATGCGGCCCGCGCGGAATCCACACTCGCAGCGTGAGAAAGGGAACGCGGGGCACGCCCTCTTCGGTCGAGATGGTCGTCGTGTTCAACAGCGAGAGGTTGGGGAAGACGCTCCCGTGAATGGTTCCCGTCTTCTCAAATACCCGTCGTTGTTCGGGAGTGAGCGATCGCTCGAAATGCGGCCACAATTCCTGAGGGAGTCCCAAATACGGCGGCAACGGGATGCGCTCCGGCGCTCCCACCATGGCCAGGCCATGCCCCTTCCCCACGCTGATATGGTAACCGAACCAGCCGATCAACGGATCTTCGGGCAGAACCCCCAACTCCACGGCGAATCGGTGAGCCATGAAGGTGTGTAATCCGTCGCCAATGAAGTTGTCCACGCCTGTCTTCCAATTGGCGTCCACGACCCAACGATGAGGCGCTCCGACGACCTCTACGCCTCCTTCGGTCCGGTTGAGCAACAGATCGAGATACCAGCGCATATCGCTCAGGTACTCCTCCAGCGGCGGAGCTTGCGCATCCCACGTGCCGAAGATGAGCCCTCCATAGATGCCCACGCGCGCGCGATGAAGATTGAACTTCGTTTTGTCCAAACGCCCATCGTAGGCTTCTTTGTGCGAGGGAATACTGGCCAGCTCGCCATCGAGTTTGTATCGGAATCCGTGGTACGGGCAGACCAGTTGCGAGACGTTTCCCCGAGACGCCCGGCAGACCTCCACGCCGCGATGTGAGCAACTGTTGAGCAAGATGTGAATATTCCCGTCCTTGTCGCGCAGGACGATGACCGGATCTTCACCAATCCAACGGGTGACATAATCTCCCGGGTGAGGGATCTCCGTCTCGTGGGCCACGGCCACCCAATTCCGAAGGAAGATGCGCTCCAGCTCCAGCTCGTAGATCTCCGGATCGGTGAAGACGCGAGCGGCGATGCGCCCCTCGTCGATGCGCACCAGATCCTTCAGCGGCGTTCCATCTCGAAGCCTCATCTTGTCGACTGTTCCGGCCATGAGGTGACCTCCTCCTCCCTCTCCTCGATCAAAAATCCACGCGGAGCGCGAATTGAATCTGCCGGGCCGGTCCCGCCCCCGCCGGTCGTCCGAAACTGGGAAGCGCTCCCGCGACGCCATCCCGATAATGTCGGGGCACGGGGCCGATGAACTCGGCCGCCCCATAGACCGTGTCCACCTGAGTCACATTGGGGCGATTGAACAGATTGAAGAACTCGATGAGCGGTTCGAGCGCGACCCGCTCGTTGATCTTCACCCGGCGCGCCAGGCGCAGATCGATCTGCTGGAAACGGTCTCCCCGATACGTATTGCGCCCGATGAGGCCGACGCGGTCGGTCCCGAATTCCAAATCGCTGTTGACATCGAATCCGGCGAAAATCGTTCCATAGCGACCGCTCTGCAGGGTGGCAATCAACCCGAGCTTGAATCCACGGGTGAACCACCAGCGATCGGGGCCCTCTCCATTAATCGTGAGGATGAACCGCTGTCCAACGTGTTGATTAGAAAGTCCCCAGTCGCGACCGATGTCCAGTGGATCTTCGAAGACATCCCGAAAGGTGTAGCCGGTAGGAAAATCGAGCGTCTTGGAGAACGTATAGTTGAGATGAACGCCCAGACCGTGACTGAAGCGCTTCCGCACGGTGAGGAATCCACCATGATACACGGAGTCCGTTCCCGGAAAAGCCATCTGTACGATGCCGAATCCGGGATGAGGGCGATACCGGCGCTTGCCGTTGGGGAGCGTTCCCGACGGGATGGCATTCAACTGTACGCCAGCGTTCGGAATTTTCAATCCGTGCACGCCCAGATACCCGATGCCCAGACTGAGGTCCCGCACCAGTTCATATTCGATCTGCACGCTCCACTGCTCGGCATAGGGATGAGGGAAATCGCGGACCAGATGGCCGAACCCGTTGATGGCCAGAGGGCCACTGGGAAAGCTCCCCTGGATGAATTGTCGCAGCGCGGCGCCCGAAGTAAACGGTCCGGGCAATACGTTGACCGAAACACACGGCGAGGCCGTTTGACTGAAGAATCGCGCCCGCGCTGGATCGAGGAAAGCCAGATCCTCGGGACCACTCCCGCCACAGGTGAGGTGACCGACCAACCGCGACCAGAAATGCGGAGCGACGAACACCCCTCCGCCCGCTCGAATGACGCCCCGCCCTTCAGCGAATCCATAGGAGAGTCCCACCCGCGGTTGCAGGTTGTTCGTATCGGTGTCAACGCCAAAGAGCGAAGGCACCGTTTCCAGGAAATAGCGCGCTCCATAGGTGAGCGTCACATTCCCCGAACGCCAGCGATCCTGCACGAAAAACTCGATGATCTGATGGCTGTATGTGGTCAGCGCCGCCGCCCGGAAACGTTCGTCCGGGAACAGACGTCCGAGATCGCGAGCGGGGAGCGGCTCGCCCAGCAGATCGCGCGGGATGGCGAAGGCGAAGAAGAAAGGGAGCGTCTGCCCGAACGGAGGCAAGCCGAAGAAACTCTCCGGACCGAAGATGGCGAAGCCGGGGATGGTCGTCGAATAGAGCAGTCGATCGTCAATGTGATCAACGTTCGCCCCGACCTTGATCTCATGACTGCCGCGAAGCAGGCTGAGCGCATCGCTGAACTGGAACCGATTCTCCCGATAAAAGTCGGCCGGACTGATGTGTTTGCCAAATGTGGCGATGTTGGTGATCTCGAGATTCGGTTCGAAGGTGAGCGGCGTGTTGGTGAACGACTTGCGCGAAAATTGGAAGAATCCCTGATTCACCGCCCCCGCCCCGAGCAGTGACGTGAGATTCACCATCAGCGATTGACTGCGTACGTCGTTCTGTCGAAACGTGGACGGTCCACCCAAGCCTCCGGGGACGCTGGGGAAATTACCATTACGCTGATCAGCGAGGCTGTAACGAGCAAACAGCGTGTGGGCCGGCGTGGCTTGAACGTCGATCCGCGCCAGAAGATAATCGTAGTTCTTCGTCTGCAGCTTGTTCAACTCCTCGGGACCCAATCCCAACGCTCGCTTGACGCGATTGATCGCCGCGATATTGTCCAGGATGAAGCTCGTATACTGCGGCGATTCGGCCCGACGTTGTCCTTCATAATTGCCGAAAGAGAAAACCCGATCGCGCCGAATGGTTCCTCCCACGGAAGCACCAAACTGATGTTGGCGAAGGACATTGAAATCGGGGGCGCTCAACAGGTTCTTGGCATCCAGGGCACTGTTCCGCAGATAATAATAGAGTGATCCGTGGAGATCATTCGTTCCGCTCTTGGTGATGATATTGACAATCCCTCCCATGACCCGGCCATATTCCACCGAATAGGTGCTGCTCAGGACGCGAAATTCTTTGACGGCATCCTGCGAGGGGCCAACGTGCTGAAGACCGTTCAGCGAGACGGTATGATCGCCACCGTCCAATCCGATGAAATTCGTATGTTGCTCGAACAACCCGGCGAACGAGAGTCGCGGGACATCCTCGGCAAGCAGCGCGGTGGCGCCAAAGGAAAATCCCTTCCCTACAGCCGTGGATGGAGTGAGCAAGGCGAAATCGATGAACTGGCGCCCGCTGATGGGGAGTTCGGTAATCCGGAGTTCATCGATGACGTCGCTCAGTTCAGTTTTAGTCGGCTCGACGGTGGCGACGTTCAGCGCACGCACTTCCACCTGCTCGGTCAACGCCTCTACGCGGAGAGTCACATCCAGCGTCGCCGTTTGTCCCACCGTCAGCTCCACGTCGGGCACGAGCATCGGTTGGAAGCCTTCGGCCTCCACCCGAACTTCATAATGACCGGGGGCCAGCGGCTTCAATCGATAGCCTCCCCGTTCGTCGGTCACCACTTCCCGCGTCTGATTGGTCCCCCGATTGCGAACGATCACTCGCGCTCCCGGTACCACTGCTCCCGCCGGATCTCTGACCGTTCCACTCAATTCCGCGCCCACGGTTTGCGCCGCGACCGCGGGGAGGCCCCCAAGGAGGCACACGCCCCAGACCCAACTCCACCGGCGGATGATCTTCAACATCTCCAGGATCATTCCGAACCCTCTCGCTTCCGTTGCCACTCCCTCACCAGCGGCGTCATCCAGCGCGTCGATCCATTGATGAGATCGAGCATGGCCCGCTCGGCTCCCTCCACATCCCCTCGGCGAATCGCTTTGAACACGCGCTCGTGAGCCCGGGCCAGCCGACGGCGGATGACCTCTCCGCAATCGATGCCGGTGAACGACTCCCGCATGACTTCCACCAGAGCCGTGGCCATGAATTCCAGAATAGGATTGTCCTGAATGTCGCCGAGCAACTGATGAAACATCTCGTCAAATTTTTCGAATCGCGCCTGGGAGTGGAGATGCGCTTTCATTCCCTGCACCGCCCGTTCCATCCTCTCCAACCAGGCCGGGTCGGCGCGCTCGGCAGCTCGACGAGCGATCCTCGGTTCGATGAGCAGGCGGACTTCTTTCATGTGTTCGAGAGGGACGCGCCGGAGCCGGAGGAGCAATTTCAACGACTGGGCCATGGCCCGACCATCGGCCGAGGCCACGAACACGCCACCGTGCATCCCCTTGCGGATCTCCACCATCCCTTGCTGTTCGAGTTGCCTGAGAGCCTGACGAACCGACGTCTTGCTCACCCCGAACCGTTTGGCCAACACCTCATCCGACGGCAGGCGATCTCCCGGCATGAGGGGCCCATTGAGAATGAGTTCCCGCAACTGGTCGGCGACGACGTCCGAAGGCCGCGTCCCCTTCACCGGCTGAAAGAGATGGTCGGCGATGTGGCTTCCCATTTTTCACCTAAACCAATCTATGGTATAACCACAGCTAGTTTATACCTGAGCGCCGAGAATGTCAAGCCATAAGCGAAATGATCCACCCGGGGGATCAAGCACGGATGAGCGGCAGGGGGAGAGGATAGGGTCTCGAGCGAGAACGGATGCTGCAGACAGGCTGCCGCCCGGGCGATGAGACCCGCCACCTTGGCGCCGACCTCATCGTCGATGAACGCAACGGGAACGCGATGTTCACCGCCCACACAGTTCATGAAGCGGGCTCCCGATGAGGCTCACGGCCTCGATAGCCCGCTCGGCGTTCGGCCTCCCTCGCGCCTCGACCTCGATGCGCCGGTCCAGGACCCGAGGGGTCTCCACCGAATCGCCTCAAAGGATGAATCGCACCAGTCCGCCATCCACCTGAAGCGCGGCTCCGGTGATGTAGCTCGCCCGCGCCGAGGCGAGAAAGGCCACGACATCGGCCACCTCCTCCGGACGACCGTACCGGCCGAGTGGCACGAGGTCATCGATCGAACGGACGATCTCCTCCACGCTCCGACCGGTGCGTTCCGCCTCCGCCCGCACCAGACGTTCCGACCGCCCGGTCCAGATGGGGCCCGGCAGGACGCTGTTGACCAGAATACCATCGTCGGCCAATTCGTCGGCCAGGCACTTGGCCAACGCCACGGCGGCGGCGCGGAGGACGTTGGATAACAGGAGATTGGGCATGGGCTGCTTCACCGATCGAGACGAGAGAAAAATGATACGGCCATGGTTGGACGACTTCATCCACGGTAATGCGGCGCGCACGAGGCGGACGGGCGCCATCACGATCTGTTCGTAGCCGAGGTGCCAATCCTCGTCAGAGAGCGTCGCGAAGGCACCCGGTCGCGGAGCGGGGACATTGATGACCACGATGTCGAGACTCCCCCAGGCGTCGGCGGCGCGCCGCACCAATTCAGCGATCTCCGCCGGTCGCGTCAAGTCTGCGGGGAGCGCCAGCACGGGATTCCCCGTCTGACCCTGGATCTCATCGGCGGCTCGGCGCAATCGCCGTTCATCGCGAGCGCAGATGGCCACATGGGCTCCCTCTCGGGAGAGCGCTTCAGCGACGGCCCGCCCGATACCTTGACTGGCTGCCGTCACCAGAGCATGGCGTCCTTTCAACTGCAGGTCCATGAACGACTCCTCACCGGGTGACGATCATCTCCGGGTGCACGATCTCCCCTCGTTCAATGATGGGTCGATCGTCCAGATAGACCGTGCACCGACGCATGGGCATGTCCAGATGACAGCGCGTGAAGCGATTGGCGTATCGATTGGGTCCCGTCGAGAACATGAAGTTGCCGTAAAAGCTGCGCGGTTCGACCCCGATGATCTCACCCTTATCGTACAGAGCCAAGCTGTTCCAGCGAGCCGTCTCGTCCAATCCCCATCCCATATGAGACGTGGCGTAGGCCTCCGGATCGCGCCAACTGGCGAAGTAATCGCGGAGCAGATCGGCATCCAACCCCTGGCCGTTGATCTCGCGGATGTATCCCTGACGCACGACGAATTCGACGGGAGATTCGATGTACCGCTTGAAGGGAAACACGATATCACCCACGTCGAGCACAACCGTTCCTTGCGTTGACCCCTCCTGAGGATAAACAGCAACCAGTCCACTCGGCCAATGATCCCAGCGTCCTCGTTGATCGGTATACCCGTACTGGGTCACCAGGGGGGCCTGGGCCACGGTCATCGTCAGATCAGTCCCCGCATCGGAGGTGACGCGCAACGTGGTGCTCTCGCCGAGCAACTGGGCTGCCCGTTCGACTCGCCGACGCAAGTCCTCTCGAGGGAAACATCGATGAAGAACGTCGGGCGGTTCGATGATGGTGAGCATCCGGGCGCCCGCGCCGAGAATCTCGCCCCGCTCGGGCGCGTGAATTAATCCTTCAACGGTGAGATCGATGACCAGATTGGCCTCTTTCAGCGCCTTGACCGCCGTGGACAGGGCGCTCTGTCGATTTCCCCCGGCCCGCGCCTCATCGATGAAGGGCACGTCCTGACGATGCGTCTTGGGTAATCCGAGATGGAACACCCGAGCACCGAGGGCCTGCGCCGCGCCCAGACTGGCCTCGACATATTCGGCGCGACTCCCCGATTCGCTGACCACGGCGACGACTTCACCGGGCTCGAGGCGACAGAGCCGAAACTCGCGTTGGAAGAGCTGGAAGAGATCGCTGCTCGCTGAAGGTCCCATCGTGGTCACCTCCTCGTCGCTTTGTTCCTTCGTCGGTCGAGATCCCGGCGTTGGCCGGCAACCGCTCGATATCTTCATCTCGGACGACTGGCAGAGACATTCGCCATCACATTCCGACGGCCAGCACACCTAATGGGCTTCCCGTCGACCGGTGAGATTGGCCGACTTATCGGCCAGCGTGAAGGGGAGGATGCGCGCTGCCAGATCGAGCATTCGCCGCTGCTCCTCCACGCCTTCGGCGGCCAGCATCTCGGCGGCCATTTTGCCCACGCCGTGAACGTGAAATTTTTCGTCGGGGACGATCTGATCCAGCGCTCGCTTGAATTCCGGATGAAGCTCAGGAATGTCCCTGACCGCGGCGAAGAGATGCAAGGGGAACCGCTCGTCCACGAACTGGCAACTGAAGATTTGCTCGCGGACATCATCGGAGCAACGCTCATCGCAATAGGCGAACATCTCATAGAGTGAGCCGGCCTTCTCCTCCGGTGACGTATTGAGGACCTCAGGGCCTCCCATCTTCACGGCGGCGGCGTTATACAGCTTGAAGTGCCGCATCTCGTCGGCCATCTGCTGAACGACGACGTGCTTGAGGTCGGGATAGCGAGCGCCAATGCGCTCGACCTGCCGGGCGAACGTATCGACGGAGCGAATCTCGCCCCAGGCATTGAAATAGCAGGTATTCAACTGGGTCTCCACGGCATCCCAGGGCAGATGCTCGACGATGAACCCGGCGGCCTCGCTCATGATGGCGTCCAGTCGTTCTCCCAGCGCGGACACGAACTCATCGGCGGACACGCCCACGGGAAGGTCATCAAAGATCCGTCGAACATCCCCTTGCCGAAGGAGGTCCAAAGCTCGATTCCACCACGACGTGTGACCCATGATCTGTCACCTCCTTTCAGAGAAGCCCCCGACCGGCGCCGTCACCGACGGGACGATGATGAGCCCCGTCGACGCTCAATGGGTGCGGGGCTCGTAGAAGATCAACCCCACATGAGGTTGAAACGGTTTGGGTAACGGGACGCGCTGAGAGACGGTGATGGCGTCGACGTGGCAATCCTGCACGCACAGCTTACAGCCGTGGCATTCCTGGGGATAGGCGATGATCGCTTTCCAGCCCATCGACTCCCACGCCTCGCCCACCTGGGCCATGCGCAGGACGTCGGCCGGACAACTCTCGACGCAGACCCAGCACCCATCGCAGAGATCGAAATCGATTCGCTCAATGGCCACGCGTTCACCTCCTACCGGTACGGTTCGGGAACGGAGAACGGGCTCGGTTTCCGTTCGCGCTTTTCGGGCTGGATGGGATAACGATCCAGGGGGACCTCCGGCGTCGAGATATGAGGCTGACCGTCGGTCGTCTGCTTGATGACCACCCAGCGCAACCAGTTGATATCGTCCTGGTAGGGGAAATCGGCGCGAAAATGCTCTCCGCGACTCTCCTCTCGCGCACCATAGGCCAGGCAACAGAGTTCGACCATCTCCACGTAGCTGCGCGCTTCCAGGGCCTTGACCAACTCGTGCGGGTCGGGCGCGCTCATCCGAGGGAGCAGAAACGCTTTGATCTCGCCGACCAGACGCCGCGTCCTGTCGATGCGCTCGGCATTCTTGAACAGGGCAAATGTGGATTCGCAGGTCACATCGCCAATGGCCGCCCACACATCGGCGGGGCGCGTGTGGCCTCGTCGGTCCAGCGGAGCGAGCATCTCGGCGAGGACCTCCTTCAATTGCGACCCGTCCACCGGCGGATGCTCCATCCGTTGCGCCCGCCGGGCGGCATCCTCGCCGGCGCGATACCCGCCCACATTGGAGAACGTCGAGTGCCCGCTGCCCGAATTACCCGACATGATCACTGGCAGGCAGGTGCACGTCCCCAAGGCATACAAGCCCGAGACGTTGGTGCGCGACCAGGTGTCGACGCGAAGGCCTCCGCTCGTTCCCATGCCGATGGCCATGAACGGCGTCGTTTTGAGCGGTCGCTTCCTCAGATCGATGCCGAATTCCCGGAGACCGAGATCGAGCGTGGGCACGACGCGAAGGAGCATCTCGATATCCTCTTCCCGGCAGTGACGGAAGTCCACGTAACAGGGCCCGCGGCCTTCCATGTTCTCGGTGATGATGGCGCGAGCCACGCGATAGAGGCTGGACAGATTCCCCCACTCCGGATCGTAACGCCACATGAACTCCTCGCCGCGGGCGTTGATGAACTTCGCGCCGATGCCCTGAATTTTGGCCTGGCCGGGCGAAGAGAACGTATCTTCCCAGTAGCTCCATGAGGCGTATTGCGTGAATTCCATCCCGGCCAACTCGGCGCCCGCCCGATAGGCCATGCGATGTCCTTCGCCGGTGACGCCGTCGATGTAGGAGAAGTGAATCTTGGGATAGAGCGGTCCGGTGTTGAGAATGACCGCCTTGGAGCGAATGACCAATGGCTCGCCGGTGCGGACATGAAACCCCACGGCGCCGCTCACCTCCCCGGCCGTGGGATATCGTCCGTCGGAGGTGAGCAGATCGGTCATCATCACTTTCTCCAGCAAGCGCACGCCATGGCGCCTCAGTTCGCGCCGCAGGATGTCCATGACCACCTTGCCATCGACGTTGATCGTCTTGCCGACTTTATGGCCGCGACTCGTCGTGTACTTGAGCCGACCGTCCGCATCGCGTTCATAAGGCACGCCCATCCTGACGAGTTCATCGATGCGAGAGGGAGCCTCGGTGAGGAGCACGTCGAGCCACTCCTGATCGGCCAGGTAGTTGGAGGCCTCGACGAACTCGCGCATCCAGACGAGCTTCTCCTCATCGGTGAGTGGCCAGGGGGCGAACTGGCTGTGGACGAACGTCATCGGCCCAGCACGCCCGATGACGGCTTTCTCGGTGAGGACGACGTCGCAGCCTAGCTCGCGCGCGCGCAACGCGGCGCGACAGCCGCCGATGCCACCGCCGATGACCAGGACGTCCGTGCACAACTCCGTCGGTTGCCTCATCGCCTCGTCCCCGGGCATTCAGAAGTTGATGCGCAGAGCGAACTGAATCTGGCGCGCCGGTCCGGCCACCGCCGGTTGCCCGAAGCTGGGCACGGCGCCAGCGATGCCATCGCGAAAGTATTGCGGCACCGGCCCAATGAAATCGGGAGCGCCGTAAACGGTATTGACCTCGGTCACGTTGGGGCGATTGAACAGATTGAAGAACTCGATGAGCGGCTCGATGACGACCTGCTCGGTGAGATGAACGTCCCGCGACAGGCGCAGATCGATCTGTTTGAAGCTATCGCCCTTATAGGTGTTCCGGCCGATGATGCCGACGCGATCCGGCCCGAACTCCAGGTCACCGTTGGCATCGAAACCGGTGAAGATGGACGTGAAACGAGGACTTTGGAGCGTGGCGATGACGCCCAGTTTGAAGCCCCGCGTGAGCCACCACCGCTTGGGCGCTTCGCCAGTGAACGTCAAGATGAAGCGCTGGCCGACGTGTTGATTGGACAGAGCCCAATCCAGCCGGGCGTTCAGCGGATCCTGGAAGAGGTCGCGGAACGTAAACCCGGTGGGGAAATCGAGCGTCTTGGAGAAGGTGTAATTCACGTTCAAGGCGAATCCATGACTCATGCGCTTGGTGATAGTGACGAAGCCGCTATGATAGACGGAATCGACGCCGGGAAAGGCCATATGAACGATCCCCGCCGCTGGCGACTTCGGCCGGTAGGAGATTTTCCCGCTGGGGAGCGTCCCGATGGGCTCGGCGTTGAGTTGGATGCCCGCACTGGGAATCTTCAGACCGTGAACGCCCAGATATCCAATCCCCACGCTCAGGTCCTTCAACAGCTCGTACTGCACCTGCAGGCTCCATTGCTCGGCGTAGGCGTTGGGGAAATCTTTCACCAGATTGGTGAACCCGTTGAAGGCCAGCGGCCCGGTGGGATATTGTCCCTGTTCGATGAACTGACGCAGGGCGAGACTGGAGGTGAACACGCCGGGGATCACGTTCGCCGTGACGCAGGGCGTCGATGATTCGCTGAAGAAACTGGCTCGCGGCGCATCGAACAAGGCGATGATGTCAGCTCCCCCTCCGACGCAGGTTCGCTGATTGACCAGCCGCGACCAGAAGTGCGGCGCGACGAACAATCCCGCTCCCGCCCGGATCACTCCTTTCCCATTGGCGAATCCATACGAGAGGCCGACCCGCGGTTGGAAGTTGTTCTTGTCCGTGTTGATGCCAAAATTGGCCACCGTCTCCAAGTAGTACCGCACGCCATAGGTCAACGTCAGCTGCCTGTATCGCCAGCGGTCCTGAACGAAAAATTCGTAGATCTCGTGATTGTATTTTGTGCGCGCGCCGTCTTCGTACACCTGGTTGGGGAACAACTTATTCAAATCATGAGTGGGGAACGGTTCGCCACGGATGATGCCCAGGGCGAAGAACACCGGGACCGTTTGGTTGAAGGGAGGGAGCCCCAAGAAGCTCTCCGGCGTGAAAATGGCGAATCCGGGAATGGTCAGCGACCAGAGGACATCGTCTCGAATGTGATCGAACGTGAATCCGAACTTGACCTCGTGATCTCCGGAGATCACGCTGAACGTATCGCTGAATTCGAACCGATTCTCCTTATACATATCGGCGGGACCGATATGCTTGCCGAAGGTGGCTAGATTGGGGAGCTCGAGATTGGGCTCGAAGGTCAACGGCATGTTGGTGAACGCCTTTCGCGAATACTGGAAGAAGCCCTGATTGACCAATCCCGTTCCCAGCAGCGACGTCAGATTGACCATCAGCGACTGACTCCGGACATCGTTCTGGCGAAACGTCGAGGGTCCACCGATCCCCCCGGGGACGCTGGGGAAGTTGCCGTTGCGTTGATCGGCGAAACTGTAGCGCGTGAACAGGGCGTGTTCGGGACTGAGCTGGGCATCGTTGCGAATCAAGAAGTAATCGTAATTCTTCGTCTGCAACTGCTCGAGAATCTCCGGACCCAGACCGAGCGACGCCTTGGCGCGATTGATGGCCTCAATGTTGTCCAGGATGAAACTATTGTACTGAGGCGACTCGGCTCGCCGCTGGCCTTCGTAGTTGCCAAAGTAGAAGAAGCGATCTTTGACGATCGGTCCCCCGACCGAGGTGCCGAATTGATGCTGTCGCAGAACGTTGAACCCTGGCGCGCTGAGGATGTTCTTGGCATCCAGAGCATCGTTGCGCAGATAATAGTAGACGGTTCCGTGGACATCGTTCCCCCCACTCTTGGTGATGATGTTGACGATGCCCCCCATGACGCGCCCATATTCCAGCGAATAGGTACTGCTCAGGACGCGAAACTCTTTGACGGCATCTTGCGAAGGTCCGATATGCTGCAACCCGTTCAGCGAGACCGAGTGATCGCCGCCATCCAATCCGATGAAGTTGGTATGTTGTTCGAACAAGCCGCCGAACGCCAATCGCGGCACATCTTCGAGCAGTGGAGAGCTGGCTCCAAAGGAGATCCCCTTCCCCACCACGGTGGACGGCGTGAGCAGGGCGAAATCGATGAATTGACGCCCATTGATGGGAAGCTCGGTGATTCGCACTTCATCGATGACTTCGCTCAATTCCGTCTTGGTCGGTTCCACCAGGGCGACGCCGGTATCTCTCACCTCGATCTCCTCGGTCAACGCCTCGACGCGGAGTGTGGCATCCAGCGTCGCCGTTTGACCGACGGTCAACACGACATCCTTGATGACCAACGGCTGAAACCCCTCCGCCTCGATGGTGAGCTCATACTGACCGGGCGGCAATGGACCGAGGCGATAGAGGCCACTCTCATTGGTCGTCGCCTCGGCCGTTCGATTCGTTTTCACGTTCCGGGCCTCGACCCGCGCCCCGGCGACGACGGCCCCCGCCGGGTCGCGCACCGTTCCGCTCAATTCCGCTCCTACGGTCTGCCCGCGGACGAGTCCCGAAATCAAACTTCCGCACAAGGCGAGCCCAACAAAATATCCAATGACGCGATACCGCATACACTTCACCTCCTTCGACGTGGTCAATGACATGTCAATCCTCCCCCAGATTCCCACCCGATGCAGGTGGAGCCGAGGAGGCAATGAATGGGGCGAGCCAGCGATTCGCCCCCTTGATGAGAGCCACCATGGCTCGTTCGGCGGCTACGCCATCGCCTCGCTGGATGGCTTTGAATACGCGGGCGTGGCTCCGCATGAGCCGGCGACGATTGTCCACCCCATAATCGATACCGGAGAACGCATCGCGAATGACCTCCAGCAGCGCCATGGCCAAGAACTCGAATACCGGATTCCCCTGACTTCGCCCGAGAGCGTGATGAAAGGCGTCATCGTATTGCTCGAATTCGGCTTCGGAATCAAGGTGCTCTTTCATGCCCTGGATGGCGGCAGCCATCTGCTCGATGAGCTCTGGGCGCGCATACTGAGCGGCTCGTCGAGCCATCACCGGCTCAATGGCCAATCGCGCTTCAGTCACTTGCGCGATAGGAATCCGCCGCAATTTCAACAGGAGGGTGAGGGAACTGGCCAGCGATTCTCCATCCACGCGGGTGACGAAGGCGCCGCCGCGAGCACCTTTGCGAATCTCGACGATACCCTGCTGTTCGAGCTGGCGGAGCGCTTCTCGGATGCAGGCGCGGCTGGTGCCAAACCGCTCGGCCAATTGACGTTCGGAGGGGAGCCGATGCCCGGGCTCAATGTGCCCCTGAAGGATGAGCTGGCGGATGCGATCGGCGACGACATCGGAGAGCCGCACCGCTCGTACCGGCTTGAACAATCGTAAGTTCGCTTTCGATCCCACGACGCCCTCGCGGACTAACGTTTATGGTCAGACCATTCGTAAGTTACACCAAAGTGCTCGCCATGTCAAGGGGGGTCACAAAATTTCCATTCGTCGGTGGAGTGAACCGGAGGGAGGACGGACCCAGGCCCTCGTCGCTCTCCCCAGGGGCGATTCCGACGGGCCGTCAGCGAGCGGCAAAAAAGCGCTCAGCGGGAACGACCTCCCCGAACGGGGCGTCACCCGCTCACCGCGCTTCCCGCCCGATCATCGGCTCGAGGGGTCGCATCGAACTCGGCGAGGGGTTCTCAAGGAGTGGACATCGGCGTCAGGCGAGGTCGGACTTTATTCCCCGGCCACCTCGACGCCGGCGCGAGCACAGGCATCGTCCACGTCCGGGGGACCGCCGGCCACGCCCACGGCGCCGATCACCCGTCCCTCCTCTTTGATAGGGACGCCACCGGCGGCGGCGGCGAATTCTCCGCCGGTGATACTGGCCAAGCTGGCGAAGAAATCGGGGAGCGCTTGAGCCATGGCGCGCATCTCAGCCGTCGGCTGCCCGAAGGCGGCGGCGGCACAGGCCTTGGCCCGAGCGACGTCGGGCGCGATCCACGAGGTCCCGTCCATGCGCACCGAAGCGATCATCCGACCGCTGGCATCGACGACGGTGATCCCCATAGGAATGCCCACCTCCTGGGCTTTCTTCTCGCAGGCGACGATGATCTTCTTGGCTCGTTCCAACGTCAATGGCATGGGAACACCTCCTCGTTAGGTCTCTTCCCAGTGATAGAAGCCTTGTCCGGTCTTCTTCCCCAGCTTTCCTTCTCGGACCATGCGCTTGAGAATCTCCGGAGGCCGGAACACTTCTGAGCCCAATTTCTCGTAGAGGTACTCGGCGATGTGCAAACGAACGTCCAGTCCCACCAGATCGCCCAACCGCAATGGGCCCATGGGATGGTTGTACCCTAATTCCATCGCCCGGTCGATATCTTCAACGCTGGCCACGCCTTGCTCGACCATCCGCATGGCTTCCAACCCCAGGGCCACGCCCAATCGACTGGTGGCGAATCCAGGAAAGTCTCGAACGACGATCGGCTCTTTCTTCATGCGCCGCGCCACGTCGAGGACCACGTCGACGACCTCGGGGGCCGTCCCATCGTGGCGCACGATCTCGACGAGTTTCATAATGTGTGGCGGATTGAAGAAATGCATCCCCAGAACGGACTGAGGACGATGAGTGGCTTCGGCGATCTCTTTCACGCTGAGCGAAGAGGTATTGGTCGCCAGGATGGTCTGCGGAGGACAGTTCTGGTCGAGCGAGCGAAAGATGTCTTGCTTGAGGGCGAGCTTCTCTGGCGCCGCTTCGATGACCAGATCGGCGTCGACCACGGCATGTCGAAAATCCGCGGTCGGCTCGATGGCCGAGAGCGTCGCTCTCTTCTCTTCCTCGGTGACCTTTCCTCGCCGGATACCTCCATCGAGCGTTGCTTCGATATGTTTCATCGCTCGATCGAGGATCTCCTCGTTGAGATCGTAGAGGCGGACGGCATATCCGGCCATGGCCGCCACTTGGGCAATGCCTCGACCCATCGTCCCGGCACCGAGCACGGCGATGGAGCGAGTCGGCGTGCGTGTTTCCATAGAACGTGACCTCCTCGGGCAATTTAGTAACCGAACTCGGCGGGAGCCGAGGGCGCCTTTCGCCGCGGTCGCAGCGCCGCGCAGCGATCTGGACCGAGGCGCTCCAGGTAATGACTCCGATCTCTCACCCCCAGCACCCAGCGCTGGAGCCAGCGGTGAAACTGCTCCCGCGTCTTCGTCTCCCGATGGTACTCGTGAAAATAGTCGTTGTCCCGATTATAGTATCCCACGACCGGCGATGGATGGGCCCCCCAGGGTTGTTCCACCACGGCGGTGACGAGGAATCCGGGGATGAGCGTTCGGTTGGGATCACTCAGAATGACGTCTGCCGGGACGATCTCCTCGGCGGTGATGATGACGCGTCGACTGGCGCGCACGGCATCAATGGTCACGCCCAGATTTCCCCAGAGGTGACAATTTCCCATCTCATCGGCTCGCTGAACGTGAACGATGGCCACGTCCGGTTCGATGGCTCGCACGGCAATGAGTCGATCGCCAGTGTACGGACAGATCGTCGACCGCAGGTGATCATTCCCTCGCTGAATATCGGAGCCGAGGGCCGTTCGCGCCGGCAGATAAGGAACGCCGAGGGCAGCCGCGTGCAGACCGAGCGCGATGGTGAAGTTGGTATGATCCTCCATCTCCAATGGCTGTGGCGTTCCCTCTTCGACCGCCCGTCGCAGGTTATAGGCTGATCCCCCGCTCACGTTGCCCACCCACGCGGCGACGACTTTCTTGACGCAACCGGCGCCGATCAATTGATCGAAGAGAATATCGGAAATGGGTCCGATGAGCGTCAGATCCCGCTTCTTCTGCCGTATGATTTCGTGACCGGCGGCGAAGGGAATGAGCGCCTCCATGGCCGTGCCCATAACGATGCTCGCCCCATCGGGCACAAACCGTTCGATGGCTTCGGTCAATGTCATCCGTTTCCCCATCGGCATTCACCGCGTCCAAAATCCCTGAGGATCGAGATCCCGAATGATGCGCAATTCCTCCTCAGTTGGCGGAAGCGTCTCGGTGAGATCGTCCGCGACGCGAAGCGGCCATCCGGTATGGGCCAGCACGTCATCCACGCCGATGCCCGGGTGCACCGAGGAGAGGACGGCTTCTTTGGTCACCGGATCGAACTCCAGAATGGCTTTATCGGTGATGACCACCGATGGTCCGCCGCGCGGCAATCCCACCGCCGACCGCCAATCCCCTCCCTCTCCATAGCCTGGCGAGGTGACATACGAGACGCGCTCTCGGAAGCGGCGTTTCTCGTGCGCCATGATGGCGATGAGACGATGCGCCAGAGAGGCGATATCGCAGGCTCCACCGCTTCCCGGCAATCGAATCGGCCGGCGGCCGTCGGCGTGAACCACGGTCGTGTTGAGGTTTCCGAATCGATCGATTTCGGCGCCTCCAATGAATCCCACATCCACGCGCCCTTGCTGGAGCAATCCCATCACCGTCAGCATATCGGCGCACGAAGTGGCCCGATAGATGTTGGGCGGATCGCTCATCGTATACAGCATCTCGGCCGAAGGGATCTCCCGAATGACGCCATTTTCGTAAAGGCCGATCGCCCGCGGAGCATGCGTGCGCTTGGCCAACAGAAAGCCGAGCAACGGCAGGCGCATACCGACGAAGACGACCTGCTCATCGGCGATCTGCCGGGCGGCCGCCACGACCATCAGTTCTCTCAGCGTGTACGTGGTCATTGCAGGTTCTCAATGAGCATCGCGATGCCTTGACCGCCAGAGATGCACAGCGTGGCCAGTCCCAGTCTGCCGCCTCGCCGCCGAAGCGCATGAATGAGCGTCACCGTGATCCGGGCGCCCGTGCACCCGATCGGATGTCCCAAGGCGATGGCGCCGCCGTGCACGTTCAGGCGGTCGTGGTCGAATTGGAGTTCCCGATCGCAAGCGAGGACCTGAGCGGCGAACGCTTCATTGAGTTCGATGAGGTCGATATCCGACAATTGGAGTTTCTGCCGCTCCAGGAGCCGGTTGATGGCCGGGACGGGCGCGATCCCCATGATCGACGGATCGACGGCGGCGATCGTCCAGTCGATGAGGCGCGCCTGAGGCTGTACGCCCGGGGCCTTGATCATCTCCTCGGAGAGGACGACGAGCGCCGCCGCGCCGTCGGTGATCCCGGACGCATTCCCCGCCGTCACCGTCCCATCGCGCTTGAACACGGGAGGCAGTTTGGCGAGCTTCTCCAGGGAGGTATCGGGACGAACGTGCTCGTCGAAATCCAGCCATCGCGCTTCATCTCCCGGACGTCCCACCTCCAACGGAAGGAGCTCATCCTCGAAGGCTCCGGTTCGGGCCGCTTGCGCCGCCCGCCGGTGAGATCGGAGGGCGTATGCATCCTGCTCCCGGCGAGAAATCTCGTACATTCCGGCGAGTTTCTCGGCCGTCTCTCCCATGAGCATCTGGGAGAGGGGACAGAGAAACCCATCGCGATACATGGCATCGACCAGTTCGGCGTGCCCCAATCGCCTCCCCCACCGCACGCCGTCAGCCAGATAGGGGACGCGACTCATCGATTCCGTCCCGCCGACGAGCACGGCGCGCGCCCGTCCGGCCAGAATCATCTGCGCGGCGTCGATGATGGCTTGCAAGCCCGAGCCACAGGCGCGATTGACCGTATAGGCGGGGACGGACTGATCCAACCCGGCGCGCACGGCGATCTGGCGGGCCACATTGGGCCCGACGCCCGCCTGACGGGCGCAGCCGAAGATGACTTCTTCGATGGCCGATAAGCTCGCACCGGCGCGATCCAAGGCTTCCCTGGCCACCGGCACAGCCAAATCGGCGGCCGACCACTCTTTGAGCGTCCCTCCGAAATTCCCGATGGGCGTTCGTACGGCTCCGGCCAGAAAAACGCTGTTCATGGTCCCCCCTGATTGGTTGGTCTGACGACGACTTCGAAGACATCGACGTGGAGCGGTTGCCTGAGCGCCCAGAGGATCGTGCGGGCCACATCCTCGGCCTGGAGCGGCGTCACATCCCGAAAGCGCTCCATCGCCTGCGGGGGAATGCGATTGATGAATTCCGTCTCCACAATCCCCGGCTCAATGACGGTGACGCGGATACGATGAGCATAGACTTCCTGACGCAGCGCCTCCGAGACGGCGATGACGCCGAATTTCGTCGCCGAGTAGACGCCCATCCCCGCCAGCGTTCGTCGCCCGGCTATCGACGAGATATTGACGATATGGCCGCTCCGCTGAGGGATCATCAGCCGAAGAGCTTCCCGCGTGGCCCAGAGAAGCCCGAGGAGATTAGTCTCCAGCATCTCGCGCCACTCGGCCGTCTTGCCCTCGGCGATGACCCCGAACCACCCCAGGCCGGCATTATTGATGAGGATATCCAATCGCCCAAACTGCTCATGAGTGGCGGCGACCATCTGTCGGACGGTCTCTTCATCACGCATATCGGTGGGGAGGATGAGCGCTTCACCGCCCCCAGCGCGAATCTGGTCGGCGAGAGTGGCCAGGCGGTCCCGACGGCGAGCGGCCAGGGCCAAACGAACGCCAGCCTCGCCGAGGGCCAATGCCGTCGCCCGTCCAATGCCACTACTCGCTCCAGTGATCAAAGCGACGCGTCCCTTCAAGTCCATTGATGTCTCCTCTGATTCGCCTCCGCGTTCAGCATCAGGAGCAGGGCCGAGACCGTCTGGCCCGCGGCTATCGACCTTTGAAGTTGGCCTGTCGCTTCTCGACATAGGCCGAGAGTCCTTCGGCAGCGTCTTCGCTCTGGAAGAGCAATTGCTGCAGCTCCCGTTCCAGCGCCAGGCCATCGGCAAATGACATTTCGAATCCCGATTGAACGGCCCGTTTGATGCGCCCCACGGCCCGACTGGCTTTCTTGGGCGGCGTGAACTGCCGCGCATAGTCGAGGACCTGATCGAAGAAATTCTCCCCTTCGAACACCTCGTTGACCAGACCCAGTTCCTTAGCCTCATCGAAGCTCATCAACCGTCCCGTGGTCATGAGTTCAATCGCTTTGGACTTGCCCACGGCACGCGCCAATCGTTGCGTCCCACCGGTCCCTGGCAGTACGCCGAGGGAGACCTCGGGAAGGCCGATCTTCCCGGCATCCTTCTTGGCGATGCGAAGATCGGCGGCCAGAGCGATTTCCAGGCCGCCACCCACCGTATGTCCATTCAACGCGGCGATGACCAATTTGGGCGTCTGTTCGAGGCGATTCAGCGTCTCGTTGGCGTGCAAGCAGAAATAGTACTTGAACTCCGGCGTCGCTTTGGAGAGCATGCCAATATTGGCGCCGGCACAGAAAAACTTCTCTCCAGCTCCCCGGATGACGAGGACGTGAACGTCGGTGTCCATGCGAGCTGTGAGAATCGCCTCGTCCAGCTGACGCATCATTTCGTAAGTATAGGTATTGGCCGGCGGATCATTCAATTCCAAAATAGCGATTCCATCGACAGTACGATATCCAACCAGTTCACTCATACGTCTCTCTCCTTTTCGATAGCATTTATGGTCTTCATGATGAGAGGCCATCGCCTCACTCTGGGGAACCTCCCCCACCGCTCTTCTCGCTCACCGTGGAGACCCCTAACGTCTCTCTCAGCCAGTCCAGACAGAGTGAGATGACGTCCTCAAACGCGTATCCGTTGAACTTCCGTTCGAAGAAATGACCAACCTGAGGGAGGAGTTCCAACCGAACCGACCGATGCCCCGCTCGTTCCAGCGCCTCCTTCATCCACTGAGAATGTTCCATGGGAACGACCAGATCGAGCGTCCCATGAATGAGAAGCACGGGAGCCGTGATGTTGGCCGCCCATTGGATCGGCGAGACGGCCCGATAATAGTCGGGAACTTCGTCGGGCGTTCCTCCGCGCATTCTGATCATCGCCTCGTACCGACTCGGAGAGTACTGCTGCATCCCTCGCACGTAGCGAACGTGATCGGTCACCGGCGCGAGCGCGACTACCGTCCCAACCCGCTCCTGGCGGGCGGCGACGTTCAACACGGCGATGGCGCCCCGGGAATGCCCGACCAATCCGAGGCGCGACGTATCGACGGATTCCAGATTCATGAGGAATGACAGGGCGGCGCTGACGTCTTCAATATCGCTCTGATGAACCCGCGTCTGGGTGTCCCGGTAATGGGTGCCCAAGACGAGAAAGCCCGCCTCGGCGAGCGGTCGCGCCAGCCATTCCAGGGCGCGCACATCCCGATCGCGCCCTGGAGCGAGCACGATGGCCGGTCGCCGAAGCGGGCCCTCATTGAGGGAGCCTCCCGGCTCGCTCAGGAAGGGGGGTCGTTCATCGGAAACGAACAGGAGAGCCCGAACGCGCTCTCCCTGGCTGACATATTGGACCGTCTCAACCTTCATCCCCCACTCACCTCTCACTCCTCGGCCCGTCGTCGAGAACGAAGAACGAACCGCTTCCGTCGGGCGCCTTCCAACGAGAACCCGTGGCCGCCCGTCCCATCAACGACATCGAATACCAGCTCATAGCCTCCAAGGCGTCGCGCCTGCTCCTCCGAAGCGTACACGGGGATTCCCTCCACTTCCCCGAGGCGTCGATCGCTCAACCCGAGATGAAAGCCTTTGAGGAGCATCGGTGACGTCGCATCGCAACACCCTCCGCTGATCATGAACAGCAGCCCCTCACCATGCTCCCGCTGGAGGTCTTCGAGCAACGCCTGGGCGCGCCGAGTGACCTGAAGCGAGACGGCGACACCGGTCACTCCACTGCCTCTTCCGGTCAGTGCTCCCGATGGATCGCTGGGGATCACTCGGTCTCTTGGATCCTCTCCGCTCATGATGTCTTGTTCGTCGCCGAGCGCTTCCGTCGCGCCCACTGGATGTATTCGGCGATGCCTTCGGCCAGGTCGACTTCGGGCTCGTATCCCAGTTCCCTCCTGGCCCGAGAGATATCATACGGTTGATCCAGGACCGCCGCCGTGCCCGCATATCCTCCGGTCAACGGGACTTTGACCTCGAATTCGGCCCCGGGGATATGCTTGCGGATCTCGTCCAGAAACTCGGAGAAGGCATATTGACGAGCGTCAGTGATGTTGAATGTTCGGTGCTCCAGCTTCTCAGCATCGCGCGCCCGGATGAGGGCCTGAGCCACATTACGGACGTGGACGAATCCTTCTCGCCCCCCCCACACGAGCATCGGCTGATCGATGGTCACTTTTTCTCCGTTGAGCGCCCCCTCGACGAGCATATGGAGGAGGATGGAGATGGGCGCGCCGAAGGCTCCGCTCCAGACCCCCCAGACGTGTCCCAATCGTGGCGCGACGAAATCGACGCCCAGCGCATCGGCGTAATCCAGCCCCACGTACTCGGCGGCGATCTTCGTCGTCCCATAGAAGAATCCCGGAATGCGATCGACGGGAGCCTCTTCGGTGATCGCCCCCGCGGGCGGATGCTTGGGATAGGCCCCATAGTAAAGGACGATGGAGCTCGTATACACGACGCGCCGAACATCGAGAGCGCGCGCCGCCTCCAGCACATTGACCAATCCCATCACGTTGACCTGAACGGCGAGATGGGGCTTGGCGTCGGGCGTGGGCAGGATGGCCGCCGTATGGATGATGTGATCGATGGACTCCTCCTTGATGACGTGGATGAGATCGGTCATATCGAGGACGCTCCCCCGCAGGAGCTTCACGCGATGGAGATCGACGATCTCTCCCACGGCATCGCGGCGCGGGTGCACGTCGAAGAGTACGGGAGTCTCGCCTCTGTCGACCAACGCTCGCGCCACATAACTCCCCACTTGGCCGGCGCCCGTAATCAGTGTCGGCATATCTCACCTCCTCGGTGCGCGACCGGTGCCGGTCGGCCTCCACATCATGACTCAGTGACCCATCGGGGATGGATCTTTCGGCCCGCGCTGTGGGGCTCGCCCCATCATATCGCGGACATACTCCCCATCTGAATGGCTTTTTGATTGACGCCCATCATGGCGGCGGCGATATCGAGCATCCGATCGCGCTGCTCTTCGCCTCGCTTGGCCAGCAATCGCGCCGCCAGTCGCCCGTTGGCGATATGGAAGTACTCGTCCGGAAGAATCTCCTCGGTCAAGAGACGACTGAGGCTCTTGTTCGTATACGCCTTCTTGGCGAGATTGGTGAACAGTGGTACGGCCCATTTCTCGCAACAGAACTGACAATTGAACACGAGCTCCAGCGGATCCTCGGACACCTGATCGCAGTAATCGAACTGATAGGTGAAACTGGGATGGGGTTGTTGAGCCAGAAGATCCTCCCCGCCCATCTTCAGCGCCAGACTCCGATAGAGCTTGAAATGGCGCATCTCGTCGTGAAGTTGACGACAGACGCCGAGTTTCAACTCGGGATAATCGACGGCGTATCCCATTCGCTCGATTTGCCGGGCGAACGTATCCACCGATCGCAACTCACCCCATCCCGAGAGATAGACCAGGTGAAGCTGGGCTTCGGGCGACTCCAGGGCGCCGCTGGTGAGATACTCATCGACCCACTTTTCCAGGATTTCACTGATGCGGAGATCCAATCGCTTGACGAAATCGTTGGGCTCGATGTCGATGGGAATATCGCCGAAGAATTGCTGGCGCAATCCGGCCACGTCTATTCCTTCTTGACCGATCATGATCCACCTCCCACAAAGGAATTACGGAACGATGACCACGCCGAGGGTCTCCGGTTGCTCCAACATGGCCAATCCATCGTTGATCTCGATCAACTGGATCCGATGGGTGAGCAACGGAGCGAGTTGAAACTGGCCCTCGACGGCCATACGGGTGAGCTCCTCGACCTCGTCTCGCCGGGCCAGGCAGGCGCCGGTGAGAACGAGTTCTCCGAACATGACAGTGAGGATATCCACCTTCACCTCGCCGAAGCATCCGGCGCGGCCAACGACGACGACGCGACCACCACGACGGACGAGCGTCGCCGCTCGACTGACCCATTGGGGATCGCCGGTGAAATCAATGACCACATCGGCGCCGATCGGCGCGTAGTCGTCCAGGGCGCGCTTCAGATCCTCGGACCGGGCATCGATCGTCCCGTCAGCGCCCTGCTCCCGAGCGATGGCCAGTCGCCGCTCCTCATCGTCGATGACCACGGCTCGGGCGCCGAGCTGATGACACATCTGAATGGTCGCCAATCCCCATACCCAGGCCCGCTGGATGAGGACGACTTCGCCAGACTGGATGTTGGCTTGTTTCACGGCCCGATAGGGCGTGCCTAAACCGCAGGGAATGAGCGACGCCTGTTCCGGAGGGAGCGCGGTCACCGAATAGGGAATGACGTTGCGCTCGGGGACGACCACGTACTGAGCGAAGCCGCCGGGAAGGTGCGCGCCCACGCCCTTCCAGTTCAAACAGAGATGATCCTGTCCTTTCTGGCACAAGGGACACTGACCGCAACTCACCACGAAATGCACGATCACGTGATCGCCCTTCTCGACCGACGTCACGCCCTGGCCGACTTTCTCCACCACCCCGGCAATCTGATGCCCCAGGATGAGAGGCTCCTGCATCCAGGGAAGGCCCAGCGTGAAGAACCGATAATCCGTATCGCAGACGCCGCTGGCCAGAATGCGGAGCAGCACCTCGCCCTCTCCGGGTTCGGGGACCGACTGCAATTCGAGGATCAATGGCTGTTTCGCCTGATGAAAGACGGCCACATCGTGTTGCATGGTTCACCTCCTCACAGAGGATGCGCGGGTCGAAGCCGGCGACTCTTCGAGGAGACGGTCCGGCACCAGTACGATCTTGCCCAACAGCCTTCCCTGCTCCATCAACCGGTGAGCCTCGGCCGCCTGAGAGAGCGGCAACAGACGATCGATGATCGGTTTGAGCTTTCCCTCATTGACCAGTTGGAGGACCCTCTCCACTTCCTGCATAGTCGATCCCGTCGATCCGATGATCTCGATTTCCCGGAAAAAGACGGAGATGAGATCCACCGTCGCCCGCCGCTCGCTCACCGCTCCGCAGGTGGCCAGGCGTCCTCTCTTGGTCAAGAGAGAGAGACTCCTGGTCAGCGTCTCGCCGCCGACCATATCGAACACGAAATCGACGCCGCGCCCCCCGGTCACTCGGGAGACCGCTGCGGTCACATCCTCAGCGCGGTAATTGATGACCACATCGGCCCCGAGTTCACGGAGCCGCTCGGCTTTCTCTGCGCTGCTCGTCGTGGCGATGACGAAGGCGCCGGCCAGTTTGGCGATCTGCAGGCCCGCGCTCCCCACCCCGCTACTGGCCGAATTGATGAGCACGGTCTCTCCGGCCTGAAGTCGACCGCGGGTGATGAGCAGGTGCCAGGCCGTTCCGAACGAGGTTCGGGACGCGGCGGCGGCCTCGAAGCTGAGTCCGGGGGGAATCGGCAGAACGCCGCGCTCGGAGATCGTCACCTGCTCGGCATACCCGCCGGGCAACTGGGTGCCGAGCATCCGCCGATCATCGCAAAGTTGCTCCCACCCCGCTCGACAAAACCGACAGCGACCACAGGTGACCACGGCGGCGAGCACCCGGTCTCCGGGACGGAATGCCTTGACCTGAGGACCCACCATGACCACCTCGCCAGCCACTTCCATACCGAGAATGTGAGGGAGCGACTGTTGGCCGGGAAGGCGCAACTCGCCGCTCCGCACCATCACATCGATATGGTTGACGCCGCAGGCGCGAACGCGAATGAGCACCTCATCCCCGACCGGCTCGGGATCGGGCACCGTCTCATAGCGAAGCTCACTCGCATCACCATACTGATGGAATCGAACGGCTTTCATGAAGCGCTGTCCCCTCACCCGTAGAATGGGAGCGGCCCCTCATCGACCACTTCGCCCCCTTGATGACGTCGAAGATTCTCCAGATACGCACTGAAATCCCGTCCGGTCACATAGGCTTCCGGAAGCACGGTGCGCAGATGACGAACGTATTCATCGTAGGACTGAATCGGCCGCCCGTGCACATCGTTCATCTCGAAGGCGTGGATCCCGCGCCGCCGATAGAAGCTCATCGCCGGCAGGTAGATGAGATCTTCGGGTTTGATCCCCCGCTTGGATTCACCGGTGGAGAGAATCTCATCGGCCAATCGGATGGCTTCCGCCTTGCTGACCTTGGGGAGGCGCTCCTTCAAGATTTCGTAATTCAACACATCGATGACCTGCTCTTTCACCTCCCGGTAGTAGCGCTCCTGGGCTTCTTTATTGAGCATGTCCTTGAAACCGAACTCCAGATTGGTGCGTCCGCCGCGCTCATCGCCGAACATCTCCAATCCCCGCGGCAACCACTTGTTGATATGACGCTGGATGTTGGGTACGCTCACATTCCCTCGGCCGGCCGTCGCTTCGGCCACCCATCGTCGAAGGGGATTGACCCCGGTGGCCAGATGGAACGACTCCTCCACGAGCATCGGCCCCATGCTCCGGGCCATGGGCGCATAGGCCGAGACGCTCTGCATGGTCAATTGGTACTTGCCCACCCGATCGATGAGCGCGGCGAAGACGATGTTGTCGACGAAGGAGTCGAAGTAGACGTTGAACGCCTCCAGCACATGAGATCCCGTCTCCATGCTGAGGAGTTCGTCGATCGTATCGGCGGCCACGTCCCGGGTTCCCCCCCAATCGTCTTTGGCCAACAAGTAGATCATCTGGTATCCATGACGAAACTCCTCGGCCATGACCCGGAGCACATCGAACTGAATCTTCGGGTCTTGAGCCTTGGGGAGCGATTCTCGGTGTTGCTGAATAGACCCCAGTTCGGTGCTCGCCTGAGCGCGAATGATCTTCAGAATCTGCGCCCGCATCTCTTCGTCCATGTCGCTGGCTCGCCGGAACTTGGGTTTTCCGGCGTGAGCGCCGACCTCGATGAGTTCCGACTTCAGGTCGCCCAGTTTGGCGACCAGTTGAAAGGGCGACTGCTTGTAGAACTCCTGCCAGTGCTCGAGCAGATAAGGAAAATCCTTGAAGTGTTTCTCCTGCCAGCCCAGCATGGCTTTATGATATTTCTCTGGCAATTGATCCGTGATCACGGCCATAGGTCCACCTCCTCAAAAAAGTATCGGACAACAGGCTCGCCGGCGCCATCGCCTCGCGATCGACTGAGCGGGCTCGCACCACCCTCTCACCGATTCACGAAACGGTCGCCCGCGAGAACGAGCGGGAGCGCGCCGCCGGGGGGCTTGACGCACGCGGGAAGACGCTGGGGTCAGGTCATCAGCCGACGCGCTCCACAGCCCGCTCTCCCTCGAAGAGAGATCAAAGAGAGCGTTTCGCCCATTCGTCGTGCTCCTCAGCGTCATGGGCAACTCCAGCGAAAATGAGTGGCTCATGAAGCTCTCTCGCGCCTCATCATCTCTCCCCTTCGTAGTGCGCTCCGTGCCCATGAGCGATTCCCTGGAAGTCCCGGAAGCCGTCTCCGAGGTGTCCCCGGAGAGTTTCGATGACATCTCCCATCGCCCGCTGCTCACACCGTCATTCCCACCTCTTGATGCGGGGTTGAAGGCGCGACGCGCTCCAATGCCCGCTCAAAGTGTGTGAACGCGATCTCCACGGCTCCGGCATATTCGTTCTCGCGCAAGGCCAACAACTTGGCCTCCTGACAGAGATGATCGAGTTCCGCTCCGGAAAAGCCCTCGGTCCGAGGGGCCAACTGATCGCAGATCATATCCACAGTGAGTCCCGGCTTGAGGCGCGCGCCGCGCAGTTTGATGCGCAAGATGTGACGGCGATCCTCCTCATCGGGCAACGGCACGAGGATATGAATCCCGAACCGACCGGGCCGCAAGACCGAGGGATCGATGAGATTGAGGCGATTGGTGGCGCCGATGACGATCACGTTATTCAAGGGCTCGATGCCGTCCAGTTCGGCCAACAATTGATTGACGACGCGCTCGGTACTCTTCGAGCCCGTGTACTGACCGCGAATGGAGGCCACGGCATCGAGCTGATCGAAGAAGATGATGGAGGGCGCCACCTGGCGAGCGATACGGAAGATCTGACGAAGCGTCTCCTCGGTTTCGCCCAACCATTTGGTGAACAGCTCGGGGCCTTCCACGGGAATGAAATTGATCCCACACTCATTGGCAATGGCCTTGGCGAGCAACGTCTTGCCTGTCCCCGGCGGCCCATGAAGCAGTATCCCCGAGCGAACGTGCAATCCCATCTCGGCGAACGCCTCGGGATGCTGGAGCGGTTTCTCGATGAGCTCGATCAATCGCTGTTTGATCTCCTCCAGGCCACCAATATCCTCCCAGCTCACGTCGGGAACGGTGATGAGCGTCTCGCGCAAGGCCGAAGGCTGGACTTGCGATCGGGCCATCTGAAAATCGGCCTTCTCGATCGTGATGGCTTCGGCCTGAATACGAAACGCTCGTCGTGGATCGGTCAGCGCCGATGCGCTCCGCCGCATGGCGTTCAAACCCGCCTCCCGACAGAGTTCCATCAAATCGGCGCCGACGAACCCATGCGTATTTCTGGCCAATTCGGGCAGGTACTGAAGCGCCTCGGCTGACAAGGGCATCTCCCGCGTATGGATCTGCAAGATCTCCAGGCGCCCCTTCTGATCGGGCGGCCCGAAGAAGATCTCGCGATCGAACCGACCCGGCCGACGGAGCGCCGGATCGATGGAATCGACGCGGTTGGTCGTGCCGATGACGATCACCCCATCGACGCGCTTCAACCCGTCCATCAGAGCGAGCAGTTGGGTCACCGCCCGCGTGTCCGAATGGGCGCCCGTCTCCCCCCGCTTGGGCGCCAGAGCGTCCAACTCGTCGATGAAAATAATCGATGGCGAGTGGTGCGCCGCCTCGTTGAACATGCGGCGGAGATTTCCTTCCGTCTCGCCCGAATAGGTGCCAATGATGTCCGGCCCATTGATGTAGTAGAATCGCGCCTCGACTTCGTTGGCCACGGCCCGGGCCAAATGGGTCTTCCCCGTTCCCGGGGGGCCGTAGAAGATGATTCCCCGAGGAGGATTGATGCCCAACTGCCGATAGATATAGGGCATCTGGAGGGGCAACTGGACCAACTCGCGGACCAGACGCATCTGACGCTCCAATCCGCCGACATCTTCGAACGTGATATCGAACGCCCCTTCGGGGAGATGGGCATCGTGATAGGCGAGTTCCACCTCCGTCTCCTCGGTGACGACGCCACCGCGATCGAAAATGCTCTCCACTTCATAGGTCGTGCCTGCGACCGAGCGGGGGAAGGTGATATAGACGATGGAGCCAACATCGAGAGGAGCTTCGCTGTTGACGAGAGTCGCTTTGATGTGCGGAAGGAGATGGTGAGCCGTTGAGACATCAATGGCCGGTCGCAGGACGACCTTTTTCACTGACTCCACGTGGACCGGCTCGATGCGAATCGTTTCGTTCAATCGAGCTTTGAGCGCCTGCCGAAGAAATCGATCCAACTGAATATGGCCGGGCGTCCCGCTCGTCTCCATGAGTCGCGCCAGAGCGCTTCGGTTCCGCTCGGTCCGCAGCCTCACAATCTGGCCGGTCTTCAACCCATGAGATCGCATCCACCCGGCGTCCAGGAGCGCCTGACAGCGGCTGCTGGCGGCGTAGTCACTGACATAGAAATCGACGACGGCCTTCAGTTCCATCGACGCTCATCCCTCCTCCGGCTTGTAGTCGGGCGAGTTCTCCAGTTGTTCGAAGCCCGCCCCACGATCCACGCCCACGCAATCGACCCAGTTGTTCGACGTGGAGACGAATCGGACCGGTTCGTGGGGATCGTCGTTAAAGTGCTGGACGACGATGCCATCGCGTTTGAGCGGCAGATTGAGCGCATCGCCGGCCTCCCAATCGTAGCGGACACCATCGATGATCGTATGTCCCTTCCCCTTGATGATATAGATGGACTCGCCCCCCGGCGTATGCAAGCGGCCGCTGCGGCTGCCCGGAGGAATTTCCTGAACGTAAACGATGAGTGACCGCAGGGCGGTGGTCTGAATCGACGGATGGAGGTACCACTTCATGAGGCCCTGACGGTTATTCTCCAGGGGCACATCCTTGCCGCGGATGACTTTCACCCCCTTCCTCAATCGCTCGCGATCTTCATCGCGAAGCCGAAAGAGCTCTTCCCAGTAGTTGATCTTCTTCTGTTCGCTCATCGTCCATCATCCTCCTCATCATCCGGTGAAATCGGGAGCCACCTCCCGCTGAGTCATCTCGCTGGCCACCCAGTCCCAAATGGGAAGATGAATCGACGCCAACCACTTGCATGGCTTCCCCGGCTGGGCATTGAAATGCTGATGCTCGACGCCACCCGGCTTGACCGGCAACAGGATCAAATCCCCTTCTTCCCAATCAACCCGTTCGCCGTCGATGATCGAGTAGCCTTTCCCTTCCACGACGAAGATGACCAATCCCCCCTGATGGACGTGCTTGCCCGAGTGCGTCCGGATGTCATGGAGGAAGAAACACCGATCCTGGAGTGGCGTATCTTTGTACTTGAGCGGGTTGAGAAACCACAGCAATCGACCCTGACGGCTCACATCCCACTCCCGATCCGACTGCTTGATGACGATCTTCCCCTTCTCCTGGCGTTCCAGGAACTCCTGGCGATTCTTGTAGAGGAGCTCGTACGGGCTCTCTTCCAACGGTTCACGTTCACGCGTTCGCGTTCGTTCGGCTTCAACCATGTCCTGTTCCTCCTTAGTATTGAGATCACGAGAATCTCGTGCCACCGAGAACCGGAGCCCTCGATCAGACCGGACGCCATCGGCGAGGGCTCTGGTCACCGCGAGGTTCTGACCTGCCGCTGCTGGGCCACCTCCAGCCGGGCCAGCCGACGCTGAACATCGGCGATGTGTCGGGCCATCAATTCGTACGCCTGGTCAGGATCGCGCTGTCGCAGCGCCTCCAAAATCCGCCTGTGGAAATCGACGATGCTCCGCCTGACCACGTCATCCAACTCCATCTGCTCCTGTTTGAGCTCGGTGAGCAGAATATGCACGATGGCGTTCATCGCCGTCACCAGGACGGGATTCCTGGTCGCCTTGGCCACGACGCGATGAAAACGGAGATCGAATCCCTCCTGAGCACTTCCCGAACCCAGAGCCGCTTCCTGATGATGGAGCACCTCTTCGAGCTCGGCTAACTCCTCATCGGTCGCCCGGAGGGCAGCCAGCCGCGCCACCTCCGGCTCGTAGATGGATCGCGCTTCAGCCAGATCCTGCATGGAGATCTCCCCCGTTCGCAGCAGGGCGACCAGCGACTCTCTCACCGGGCGACTGGTCGGTTGCGCCACAAACGTTCCTCCCCCATAGCCGCGCTTGATGATGATGAGTCCCTGCTGCTCCAGGTAACGGAGAGCCTCCCGAATGACCACCCGACTGGCGCCAAACTGTTCGCCCAACTCGCGCTGGGTCGGCAGCTTATCGCCGACCTTGAGTTCACCTCGAGCGATGGCCGCCCCGATGGCTTCGGCCACCGAGTGAAAAATCGGCTTGATATTGGCCTTGTTTCTGGTGCGAACCACGTCGTTCGTCTCCTCAGTAAGGTCTGATTTTAGACCTTTTCACCGCCATTGTCAAGAGCTTTTTGTTCTCCGGTGCGCGAACCGGACGGGGAGAACATGTTGCCCCGCTCGCGCCCCCGGTCTCAGACGGCGATCCTCTCCCCAATCACTCTGTCATCTCTTCTGTTGGCAACCCTTTCGCCCGCCGTGGCCCGCGACCGGTGACGGCATGGCCAGCTCTCTCGGCGATGGATGGGAAATAAGAAATGCTTCTCCCGGGACCAGCTCCTCCCCGGCGACCGACGGGAAACGGCGTCACGTCAATAGGCTCACCCGTGGTGCGCCACTGATGGGATTGATATCGACGAGGAACTCACAGCCAAATGCTGCGTGCAACTTCTCTGGCGTCAAGACCGCTCGTGGAGGACCGCATCCGAGGATCTGGCCCCTCTTGAGCAACACAATACGGTCGGCGAACTCGGCCGCCAGGTTGAGCTCATGAGTGACGAACACCGAGAGCCACGATCGTTCCCTGGTCAATCGTCTGATGAGCCTGAGCATGTCCACCTGGTAGGCTAGGTCCATGTTGGCCGTTGGTTCATCCAGCAGCAGAATCTCCGGTTGAGCGGCCAGCGCCCTGGCCAGGATAACTCGTTGGCGCTCCCCCCCAGAGAGTTCGTCCACGCGGCGCTTGCAGAACTCGACCGTGTTGGTCACCTGCAAGGCCCAGCGGGCGGCCTCTACATCTTTCTTCCTCTCCAGGGTCCAGCCTCGAGTATGAGCGAACCGCGCCTGAAGAACGTACTCGGCCACGGTCAGAGGAAATCCCACCCGATGATCTTGCAGGACGTATCCGATGGTCCGAGCCAGCGCCTTTCGCGAGTATCGCTCTATGGGTTTCCCTTTGAGAAGCACGTGCCCCCGCTGTGGTCGAAGCCGATTCCGCAACAGGCGCAAGAGAGTCGTCTTCCCCGACCCATTTGGCCCGATCAAGGCCACGAGTTCTCCCCGTTCGAACTCAATAGAGACGGCCGCGAGGACCGGACGATCGAAACGAAACCATACGTCCCTGGCCACGAGCAAGGGGATCGAAGATGTGCTCACTTGTTTGCTGATCTCCATCGTACGATCAATAGGTCGCCGTACGCAGTGGCCCTCCACCGGGCGGGGCGCCGACCCGGGTTACGGTGATCTCCTGAGCAGGTAGACGAACATGGGAGCACCGACCAGGGCGGTCACCGCCCCCACGGGGAGTTCCCGGGGCGCGATCACCGTCCGCGCCACCGTATCGGCCGAGACGACGAACATCGCCCCCACGAGGGCCGCTGCAGGAATAACCAGGCGGTTATCCCCACCCCAGGCGAGACGGACCATATGAGGGACGATGAGGCCCACGTATCCGACCGAACCGCTCACCGCCACGACCACGCCGGTGAGCAGCGAAGCGAGGATGTAGGCCGTCGTCTTGATGCGCTCGACATCGACACCGAGCATGAAGGCGTCCTCCTCTCCCACCATGAGGAGGTTCAAACTCCTGGAGAGGAAGACGGCGACGAGAATTCCCACGGCCACGGCGACCGCCACCAGCCCCAGCAATCCGCGACCGCCACCGCTCAGATCGCCCATCAGCCAAAAAGTGATTCCCCGCAACGAAGGATCATGAATGATGGCCAGGAGCGCGGCGATCGCCGACCAGAGGAATGAGGCGGTGATGATCCCCGCCAGCACGAGTCGTTCGGTCGACATACCGACCTGAGTTCGACTCATCGCATAGATGAGCGTCATGGTGACCAGCGCTCCGATGAAAGCGGCCACCGGCTGGGCGAGCAGCGTTGCAGGCAGAGCGATCAGGGCTAGCAAGGCGCCCAGCGCCGCCCCACTGGAGATGCCCAGCACATAGGGTTCGGCCAGCGGATTCCTGAGCAACGCCTGGAGCACCGCTCCGGCGACGGAGAGAGCCGCTCCAGTGACTGCGCCGAGCATGATCCGCGGCAGCCGAATGGAGAGAAGGATGAGAGCTTCCGGCGATCGGGCCGCTGACTCTTCACCCCAGAGAGCGCCCTTGAGAACACGATACACCACTGAGGCGCTGATGGGCTCGCTCCCCATGTTGAGCGCGATGGCCATCACCAGCGCCAGGGCGCCAAGGAGCGACCCCAGGATCACGACGAGCTTGTGGCGCGTCAAGACGAGAATGGATTCCGGACGACCGGAGCGCCGATCGAGCCTCTCGTGCACTCGTTCTCCTTCGTTCATCGTCTCCCCGAACTCACATGCGCCGCGCTCACAGCCGATTCTCGGTCGAAGGCCTCGGGATGAAGGATCTCAGCGACGATGGCCAGTCCCTGGACGACGCGCGGGCCGGGACGAAAGATGAGATTGGCGTCCATCGTATAGACCCTCCCGCGGCGAGCGGCGGGGGTCTCGGCCAGCCCCGGCCAGTCAATATGCTCCAGACGACGCCGACGCGCCCCGCTCTCCGGGACGATGATCACCTGGGGGGCCGCCGCGATGACCGATTCCAGACTGTAGGTGACGCCTTCTCTGGGGTCATCCGGTCCCAGGGGAATGCCTCCCGCTCGACGAACGAGATCGGCGAGATAGGTTTTCGTTCCCGGCACCATCAGCGGTTCGGCCTGAACGACGAGCAAGGTTCTCGGCCGAGGACGACCGGCCAGGCGCCGCTCGATCTCCCGCATGCGTTCCTCCATAGCCCGCGTCACCGTGGCCGCTCGCTCCGGCTCCCCGAGAACGTCGCCGAGCCGTCTCATCGACCGGGGAATATCATCCAACCGACGGGCATCCACCACGTAGAGAGGAACGCCGGCCTGTTCGAGACGGTGGGCGAAGACTTCTAATTGAGAGATTCGAGAGGCGATGACCAGATCGGGTTCCAGCGCGAGAATGCGTTCCAGGCTGGGGTGAATGGTATCGCCGATCTTGGTGATGGTTCGCGCTTCCGGAGGGTAATCGCAGAAGGTCGTCACACCGACCAGCCGCGCTCCCAACCCGAGGGCGAACACCATCTCGGTGATGCTCGGCGCCAGCGAGACGAGTCGCCGCGGCCGTCGGACGCAGGCGACCGATCGCCCCAGATCATCGCGAACGATGTGAAGGGCGCGTTCGTCCCCATGTCGCCGACTGGAGGAACAGGCTCCCGAAACGAGGAGGAGAAGCGTGACGGTCCAGATGATGGTTCGGTTTGGCATCCCAGCGTCGCCTCGCGCCAGTATCCGCCTCTGCCACGGGCAGGTCTCCTGACTGAGCCCCTGACCCGAGGAATCAATCGCTCGGGTAGAAGCCGCGCCTTCCCGTTCGCCGCGCGAACAGTGGCATACGTGCGGCTTCATGCGGGACAACACAGTGGCGGGACCGTGTGGGATTCTCACCCACTTCCCTATTATCCCGGAATCCTCTATGCCCTCTGGATCTCCGGGCACCCGCGACGTTCAAACAGCAACGCCTGACGTTAACACAGGGCTCACCCGATGTCAACGAAGAGAGGCTCTACCAGGCGCCCCGATGGCAATTAAACGTCAGGTATACTTTCGAAATGAGCAGGGATTAAAAAGGGAGAAAACAGGACAGCGTTGTGAGAGTGGTAGAGGAAGGGTTAGGGTGCTATCTGGGCCTGCGCGCCCGCGTGGAAGCGCCAGTAGATGTGGTGAGGAACGTTACTGGAGACATGGTGGAAGCCGATGAGGTCAAGAATCAGGTAGTTCAGGAGATGCGTCCAACGGAATAGGAAACGGCAAAGGTGTGGGGGGAGAAAGAACCGGGTAACCTTCTGGCTTAGCTATCAAAGGCTTGCTTCTACTTTCTTGCTTTAACACCCCCGTGCACCAATTCACTATGGAGCTACTGCCGCCGCCGGGTAACGAGAAGCATAACCTGTTATAAGATGCACACGTCCAGCCATCTGCCATAGATCAGTACTGGTGTCCAGTGAGCTTAACTAGGAGCTAATATCCCTATTAGTGGGTTACTGCTCAGATTTGTAGGGGAGTAGAAGTAAATTGGATGCAGGATGGTAATGTGGCGAGGTCCTCGGTGGATTCTGTTTTCGAGGATAGAGAAGGTGAGAGTCGTTCACAGAGGGACTATATCATCTGATTCGCAATCTTCCAAGAAAGGGGACGATGGAGATCATTTACAAAATAATAATTGCTCTGGCCGTATCCTTTCAACGTGCCCCACGTATATTCGGTGAAGCAAAAGAAATGGAATCCCTTTTTGTTTCGCTCTTGATATGAGATATCAAATACGTTGATGATCCGACCTTCAACAACGAGATGGGTCCCGCTTTGATCAATCAAGTGGATCCCTATCCCATCGGGTCTCTTCCACGTGTTATCATACTTGAGATCGAGTACGGACTGTTTCAACAGGACATTTTCATGGCCCTGAAAGATGTACCCAAACAAGATATCGTGATCGGTTTCCAACGTGACGTGAAACGTATTAAAAGCCAATCCATCGTGGAACTGCCCCGAAGCCCAGATCCATCGTTTGATTCCCTCTCGGGCTCCCCATCCCCAGGCATGATCGCGCGTCCCCACTCCACACACCGTATAGGTCTTAGCTCCGATTCGGACTGTGCCCCTATAGGTTCCTTGTTGTTCATAATGATGACTGTTGGTTTGAGCGAACATCGGATGGGACTCTGACCAACAATAGGGTTGATGAATGGCCTGGAATGTGATATCCAACCGGCAGTATCCATCATCATACCGCCAATCGCATTCCTGGAACGGGACTCGCGGAGAATAGTGAAGGGGTCCAAATGAAAACCTCTCTTCACCAATATCACTGGGGATATTAAAATCCCAGCGAGTGAACTTTGCCACTAACACATCTCCCTTCCACATGGCGAAGATCTGATCGCCAATCTCCAACCGTGGATGCACGCCCATATATCCTAAAGCCCCCAGACCCGTCCTCGGATCATAACAATCAAAATACACAGCCTCACGCCAGGTAGGGTCCTCCCCGATAGGATGAATGTACTCATCTTGTTCGCGTAGCTTGAACATGCCACCCCCTCTTCAGCCGGAGGCGAGCCGGGCTTCGACCTTTTCAACGAGATCCACTGTCCGTTCGAAGACTTCCGGGAAAACGGAGAGCGAGGTGATTCCCCACTCAATTAACTGAGCAGCCAGTTCGGGGTACTTTGAAGGGGCATTCCCACAAATCGATACAGGTCGTCCCCAAGCCCGACACGCCTGAACGATTTGTCTCATAGCAAGCATCACAGCCTCATCTCGTTCATCAAACTCTGTCGCCAATCTTCGGTTATCTCTATCAATGCCGAGGATTAATTGAGTTAGGTCATTCGATCCAATTGATACGCCGGACACCAGCGGTAGAAATTTCTCTATCAAAAAAACATTCGATGGTACCTCGGCCATCATCCATAACTCCATTCCGTCAGTCAACAACCCTTCCTCTTCGATGAGTATACGACATTGTTCCAATTCGCGTGGGAACCGAACAAAAGGAAGCATCAACTGAATATTACTATATCCAGCTTCTCGTGCTCGTTTAATTGCTCGAAGTTCGAGTCGGAAGCATTCAGGATCTCTCACATAGCGAGTACATCCACGAAGACCAAGCATGGGGTTTTCTTCTTCCTCTTCGAACCGCTCTCCACCAATGAGTCCTCGGTATTCATTCGACTTAAGATCCAACGTTCGATAAATGATCGGTCGAGGCCAAAACGCCTCGGCCACTTTCTTTAATCCGGTGGAGAAGCATTCAATAAACGCCGTACTCCCCTCCTCGGCTAACAATTGGCGTGGATGTTTACCGAGCGAAAGGGCAAAAAATTCGGCCCGCATGAGGCCTACGCCATCTACAGGAAGCGCTGCGTACTCGGCGGCCAATTCGGGAAAGCTGAGGTTAATATAAATCTTGGTACGCCGTCTACTCATGACTTGCCAGGAAAATCTCACCCTCGTCATTGAAGGAAACACGTTGACCATCGAGTTGACCGTCATAGTGAATCTCACTCCCCATGACGCACGGTAAGCCAAACTCCCGGGCGACGATGGCCAAGTGAGACGTTGGTCCGCCCGCTGTGCAGATAATTCCTTTGATTTTGGGGAAAATGGGTGTAAGGGTTGTAGCCGAAGCGGAGGTCGTAAACACGATAGTCTCAGACAGATCTTTCTGCATCAACTCGAGAACATCTTGAATGCTCTGTACCGAACGGAGCACCCCAGTGCATCCCTTGCCTGAAGTGATTTCTCCGTGACCAATCTTGGTCATGCTCCTCCCTGCCATGAATCTACTCCACACAGGAACCTGAAACACGAATTGTTCCCTATCCGGACTTCTTGTGGACCTCCCCACCCATCATACACCACCAACCCGACGTTTGTGTCCCGCCCAATATTTCTCTCGCAGTACGCGTTTTAACACCTTCCCCGTAGGCGCCTTGGGCAACTCGTCGACGAAGTCCACCGATGTTGGTTTCATATAGCTAGCGAGGTGCTGTCGACACACTTCGATGATCTCCTCTGCCGTCGCTGTGCATCCTTCCCTGAGCACCACGATCGCCTTGACTGTCTCTCCATATACCGGGTGGGGTACACCGATAACCGCACACTCCTTGACTGCTGGATGTTTATATATGGCCTCCTCAACCACTGTACTGTAGATGTTCTCTCCCCCCGATACGATCATATCTTTCTTTCGATCCACGACATACATATAACCCTCCCCATCCCAAGCCGCCATATCGCCCATATAACACCAACCCTGACGTACTGTCTCAGCAGTTAACTCGGGCCTATTCCAATAACCTTTCATCACATTATCGCCGCGGGCGATCATCTCGCCTACTGTCTTTCCGTCTTTAGGTACATCGTTCCCCTGTTCGTCGACGACCCGCACGTCGCACAGGATTGCCTCTCGCCCGCAAGATTCGAGCAATCGATAGTTTTTCTGCTCCAGGGCACGCACATGATCTTCTGGACTCAGCCAAGCACACATGATGGCTAATTCTGTTTGCCCCATATACTGAAGAAATCCTACACCAGGGAAACGCTCTATCGCTCGCATGAGCGTGGCTACGCCCACGGGGCCACCCCCATAGCTGATCAACCGCAAGCTACTCAGATCGAAACGGTTGAAATCGGGGACGTCCAATAGGTAGTTTAACATGGTGGAGATGGCCAAGAAACTGGTTACGCGTTCCTGTTCAATTACTTCTAACGTCCGGCGTGGTTCGAAGTTGAGAACCACGACTTTCGCCCCATGAAAGAGATATCCATGCGGTAGGAGGACGGCCACGTGAAACATCTGCCCAAGGATGAGATAGACGTCCTCGTGTCGAATGCGCTCGGCCACAGTCATGTTAAAGATCGTGGTCAGCGCATTCTTGTGCGTCAGCATCACGCCCTTAGCAATGCCGGTTGTCCCGCCCGTATAACATATGAAGTAGACATCGTCATCTTGTACCTGCGTGATTGTCTCAGGCTCGTCAGGATGACCTTGGTTCAGGAACTCTTCGTAGTTGATGTCAAGCTTCCGATGGCCGAGACCAATGGCAAATTCCACCGAGGAGAGCTGAGAACGAATAGCGGTAAATGTATCGTTGTATTGGTCGTGAACGATAATCACCCGTGGGCTCCCATCGTTGATTGTATAGGCAATCTCATCGGGCGTGAAGCGCCAATTCAGTGGTTGAATGATGATGCCCGTTTTGGCACCAGCGAAGAAGATTTCCAAATACTCAATGCAATTCTTCGAATAGATAGCCACTCGATCCCCCTTCTTTAAGCCATAGGCAAGGAAAGCGTGTGCTAAATGGTTGATGCGGCGATTAAACTCCTTCCAAGTGATACGCTTCCCCACATTAGCATCGACCAATGCCTCTTTATGGGGGTATCGCTTGGCATTGCGATAGGGGATCAATCCGATATTCATCGTGGATTCCTCCCCGTTTTCAGAATGACCGCCCCACGAAGGGGGAAGTCTATGGATGGCGGAGTTCACTTATCCCCCTCGACCAGCTGGATATCCCAGAGCGGATCGTCGGCTGGTCGGGCAATCTCCGTCTGTATGAGCAGGCCGCACCTGGGGCAATAGAAATGACGGAACTCGACTTCGTCATCGAGGTACGTACGAGGATCGAGGATGTACCGATTCGCTTCCTGAATGGGAAACTTCTTTTGCCGGCAGTGAAGCTTATAGTTCTCGCTCAGTGGTGAAATGCGATGACCACATCGACGACAGTAGAAGTATTCCCCCATGAGCTCTAATCCCTCGGCCACCATCTGCTTATTCGTCCCATCCACTCGCGCCGGCGAATTAGGCTTGTCCACTCGCTGTCGGCGCATTCGATCACGGAGGTGTTTGGTCTTCGTCCAGTCGACTTCTCCCTCCTCGGTTAAAACGACTCCGTAAGCTCTACGTGCCCACTGTTGGGTAACATTCCCCTGCCGAACATCGACCGCTACGCGTTCGGGATCACGCTCGATGGGATCTCCATATCCACCGGCCGAAGCCCAGGACATGATAAAGACATCATCCGGATGCTGAATGACCCCAAATGCCTTCGGAGGGAGATATTCTACTCGACCTTCCAAATGCTGAAGTCCAATCGGTAACTGCCCTGAGGTTCTCGCACGCTGGCTCACGCATGCCCCGCGCACCAATGTATAGCGCGTCGTCGACGTCGGATATCCCCCGAAGAGGCCCGGTCCCGGCACAGCACAATGTCCCGTAGCCGTGAACAGAGTGATCTGATCCGTCCCGTGCGGGATGAATGCCAATTCGGCAGCATTGCCGCCACGGAATTTCCCTGCTCCTCCCGAATCGGGCAACTCGCGCCGCCAAAGATAGAGGATGGGATAGAACCACTCATTATCCTCGACGTTGGGCATTGTACTCTGCAAGTCCCAGGGCCAACCACCCGTATCGACGCCATCCCGCCAGGCGAGTCCGGCCAAGGCAGCTCCCACCGGATCGAGGAGGAAAGAGGTATACGGAGCCCCGCGTTGATTGATGCCACTGATCGCGGCGATCGGATACATGGGTGCTCCCATACAGCTCTGGACTTCCGTGCGTAACTGTTCATCACTCGAGCAGGCTAACATCTTAGAAATGACCAATCCAGCCAAGGCGATCGTTTGGAGCAATGTCAAGGCCGGCGCAGCACTGACGGCGGCGGGGAAGGTCGCACAAGTAATCGTTCCTGGCTCGGCGACGAACTCCATGTGTCGATAAGCTCCCTCGACGACGAACATTTGATCGAAAAGCATTTGAGCTGAGACCATAGAAGCGATCGCCCCCTTCCAAGCGATCATTGTGCTGTTGAGCGTCCCCGCCTGAGAGTCGGTCCCCTGATTGGAGAAGATGAGGCGATCACCGCGCTTGGTGAGGGTCAAACAATTTCGATAGATGCGTCGATCTTCGGGATGGGCCAGTTCGATCCATCCCACCTCGCGCCACGTCCCATCCGGAATCGTGTGCAATCGACGGACAAATGCCCGTTCGGAATCATCCTGAAGCTTGCGCATCACCCCTTTGACGATGGCCGCACCATAACGATCGATCAGTTGCTTGATGCGCTCTCGAGCCACATAGCATCCGGCGATTTCGGCCCGCAGATCAAGGGCGACGAGTTCGGGCATACGGGATCGACGTGTGTATTCTTCTTCTATATCTTTGCGCAGGCGTCCGCGCTCGACGATCTTGATGGGAGGGATGCACCCAGCCTCCCAGTAAACATCTTGAGCCACAGGGTTGAATCCCCCAGGCGATGTCCCACCCAGATCCCACTGATGGAGCGTATTGCCAACCCAACAGAAGAGTTCGCCCTGCCAGAATACGGGAGCGATGAGCGTCACGTCCAACTGGTGAGTCGCCCCAATCCAGGGATCGTTTGTGAGGAACATGTCGCCATCCTCAATCCCCGGATTCCCGGACCGATATTCCAACGTCCACTTGACGGCTGAACTCGTGGCCGAAGATAGATATTGGAGGAAGGGGCCAAAGAAAATGAAGTTCCCACGCTCATCGAGCAAACAGGGGTTGAAGTCGTGTCCGTAGGCACAAATGGGCGATCCCGAGACTTTCATGATGGTATGCCCATGCTCGACGTTGATATTCCACATCGCATGCCGAATCACCTCATATGTGATGGGATCGATGGACTCGGCCGTCTCCGTATGCAACTTCAATCCCGGATCGACACACAGAGGTTCCTGGGGGATGTACGGATACTGCCGCCCATCCCAACGGATACCGGTCATCGCCTCTGGATGGGTCACCATAGAGAGAGACCTCCTACTTGTTCATAACTCGATGACGAAGTTCCCATAGGCGTCCATCCGCCCGACTGTATAAGGTCGCACGACAATGGTCGTCACAGGCATCTCGACGATAGCCGGTCCTTCGATGATGGTATGCGGTTGTAGACGCGTACCATCGTAGATGGCCGTTGATCGATGACCGTTATACTCGCGCCAGTAGACCTCACGTCGACCAACGAAAGCCTCTCGAGCCAACCGCTCAGGTGGATTGATGGGAGGAATATCCATCTTTCCCCTAGCCATGACCCGCACGACGCCGATCTCCATGCCCGCTTCGGTGAAGGCTGAGCCCTGACCATAAAGCGCCTCGTATGTCTGCACGAAAGTCGCTTCCAACGCCTCCATATCTCGATCCGTCAGCGTCCCTCCAGGAACGGGGATCTCGATGCGATGAATCTGGAGGCGGAACTTCATTTCCACAAAGCGTTGCAACTCTATCCGATCATCCGGGATCTGATCCTCTCGCAACTGTTCTCGAGCACGAGACTCTAGCTGACAGAAGATCCGGTTGAGACGTTCAACATCGAAAGGAGCGATGAGTAGTTCGGACGTCTCGTAGACATGCAGAATGTCAGCCGATTGAATGCCAAAGGCCGACCAGGTAGAGGCGATCGATCCCAAGGGGATGACGACCGTCTGGCATCCTAATTCGCGCGCGTAGGCCGCGGCATGAGCACCGCCTGCTCCTCCGTAGGCGTAGACGACGAACTCTCGAGGATCGAGTCCACGCTGCACGGTCATCTGCCGCAGGAGCTCGGCCATCTGGAACTCGGCAATCTGAGTTGCTCCGGCTGCTGCTTCAACGACACCCATCCTCAAGGGATCAGCCACCGTGCGCATCGCCTGCAGGGCGGCCTCGCGATCCAGTCGTAAGGCACCCCCCAGGAAATTGTTCGGATTGTAGTACCCGAGCACGACATCGGCATCGGTGATCGTCGGCCGGAGATTCCCTCGCCCGTAACAAGCCGGCCCTGGATCGGCACCAGCTGATTCCGGTCCTACCTTCATCGTCTGACTTAACGGATCAATCCAGATGATCGAACCACCTCCCGAGCCGATGGATTCGATATCCAGCCGAGGCATGAAGAAGGTATATTGATTAACAGTCGTCTCCGAAGCCATCAGTGGTCGTCCCTGACTGATAATACCCACATCGAAACTGGTTCCTCCCACATCCGTGGCAATCACGTTGGTGTGGCCGAGCACGCCAGCCAGATAGTGGGCCCCTATCAAGCCACCTGCTGGACCTGAGCCAATCGTGAATAATGGCTTGTGAATTATCTCATCGGCTGTAGCCACGCCACCCGAAGCCTGCATGATCAAAAAGGGGCGCTTATACCCAAGCGTACGCGTGCGCTGTTGGACGCGCTGAATGTAACCCGACATCTGAGGACCAATGAAACAGTTAATCGCCGTGGCCGCTGTCCGTTCGTACTCGCCGGGTTTGGCAATGAGCTCATGGGCACAGGTCACGTACACGTCTGGGGCCATTTGGCTCACCATCTCGCGAACAGCGATCTCATGCACTGGATTGACGAATCCCCAAAGGAACGAGATCGCAATGGCTTCCACGTTCTCCGCGAGCAACTCCTCAATGGCTTGACGCGCCTCTTGGCGATTGAGGGGTAAGAAAATCTCACCTCGCCAATCGATCCGCTCACTCACTTCCTTGATGAGCGAGCGAGGGATCAGGGGCGATGGTTTCCGATGGCGCGACACGTGGAGTAATCGCTCGATAGGCAGCCCTGCCGATCGCCCCACCGACCGCATGATTAACAACGCATCGCCATGGCCACGTGTGGTAATAAGTCCTGTCTTGGCTCCCTTCAGTTCGAGCAACGCATTGATTCCCACGGTCGTCCCGTGCAACAGCAAACGCGTTCGCGATAGGAGCTCATCGAGCGTTAAACCCATTTGAGTTGCAGCTTGAGCCAATGCATTGAAGAACCCCTCCGAAAAATCATCCGGCGTCGATGGACTCTTGGCCAGCGTGATGTGGCCGGCCGAGTCCCGGACGATGCAGTCGGTGAACGTGCCCCCTATATCGACCGCACAAATGAAATCCATCAATACGATTCCCCCCTCCCCATAGAAATGAGCATCAACTTTACCGACTTAGAATGCCCTCTCCCATATTGATGCATCGCCTTCACCTATGCACTAATAGCCTCTTTTCAGGGAGCACGGCTTACCGGAGAGAAGAAATCCCCCTCGGTGGTGGCCATGAATTGCCAGATCGAAGGAAGCGCACCCCGCTTCAACATGTGCTGAACCACTGGTCGCCCGACGGCTCGAAATGTTGCGCGTATCCGCTCACCCGCATCTACTCCAGCTACATCGAAGAATGACTTCATATGATTGGCAAACAGGTCGATCCCATATTCAATCTTGTATCGCTGCGTCCAACGGGCGGCCTTCAAATACAGCTCATTCTCCGCCTCCGCCGCTCGGCGCGTGATCTCAGGAATCTCATCATCCGGAATGAGAACGATGCTCCCATCTTCTCGGCATCTCAATAGAGCACAGGCAACCACTCGAGAGGCATAGTCGGGCGGATCGATGAGAACACCCCCAAACAGGTCGAATTGAACATTCACGTCGCGAAGCCTCAAGGCTACAGCGAGATGAGGATAGAGATTCCATGTTTCGGTCATCGCCCAGGGGAGATAGTCATTCTGTAGATCGGTGAACTCCCGAATAACGATCACCCCATCATCTTCCGTCTCATAAGGACCATGAGCAAACAGCCCATCTCGTTGTTCGCCATGAAGAATGAACGCGTAGATTTCCAGTGTGGCCATCATACGACGCACTAACGCGTAACGTTCTGGGCTGCTCGGTGTCAAAGAGTCTCGGACAATCTTGACAATGGATTCCGGCAAGATGGGCTGCCGATGCGCATTCTCGATAGGCATGAGGTATCCGTCATTCCGGTAGCTGCGAGCCACGCGGCGCCAAAAATCGACTACGAAACATATTTGTTCATCTTCCTCTTCACTCGTTGACGTCTCCAACATCCATCCTGGATCCAACCGTCGCTGTTGGCGGGCACCTAAATAACTACACATGAGAATACTCAAGGTGAGGTAATTGGGGCGGGAGCACAACCGCTTCATCCGCCAGCCGATCTCTTCGGGTGAAATGCGTTGGATCAACTCCTTGAGCAAGGGATAGGCTGTCTGATACACGCACTCCCATCCCAGCGAGGATCGTCGGGGCACATCAAATAGGGTGGATCTCAACAATACACGTCGCTCTGAACGCATGAATGCTTTTTGACTCTCAGAAAACAACTTGATGCACTGATTTATCTGTTCGATATCATAATTCATGGACATCGTAATGGATAGTAAATCGGACCTTCCGTCTCAGCAATATGCTGAAGAATGAGAGGCGGTTCTCCCTCAACGAGCGCCTCAATATGCCTCATCGTGGTTTCTCGAAATCGCGCTCGCACCTCTTGATGAAACTCCCCATCGAGACCGGCTAAATCACCAAATGCTCTGAGCAGATTAGCATACAGCTCGGCTCCATATTCGATGCGTTGGCGATCACTCCACTCCATGAATGTCCGATATAACGTTATTTGGATATCACCAGCGCGTTCAGCCGTCGCCCGCATTTGATGGATGGAAAGTGGCTGAATGATACCATCACAAAAGGTGAACACGTTTTGTGCTCGAATCAACCCCTCATATTCTCGAGGTTCCGTTCGAAGTGTTCCAAAGAGATCGAACCGCAGCCGGAGATTGTGAACGCGCATTGCACGGATGATATTCGCATATGGCAATCGAGTTCCCTTCCCCGTCCAAGAGTAAAAGTCTTCTTGAAGCCCTACCAGCTCTTTGATGATCAGTTGATCCCCCCCTGAGAGTGCATACGGTCCATGGTGAAAGACACCCACACGTGCCTCCCCATTCAGAACAAACGTGAATAGCTCAATCGTTGCAATAGTCCGTCGAATCCACCGACGCTCATCATCGCTGTAATCAGAATGCAAGCAAGCCGCCACTTCGCCTACCGCTCGAGGGGGCAATATCGGGATGGTGAATCCGGCCTCGTCAGGTAGTAGTTTCCTGTCATTTCGATAAGCGCGCACCACACGAGTCCAGAAATCGAGGATGAACGCTAACTCCCTTGGATCATCATCTCTTGCTTCACCTCGCAAAATTGCTTGTTGGCGACCATTAAAGTACCCGAGTAGAAGGGAATTCAAGTTGATGTAGTTAGGCAGTCCTCCCAGTCGCTTCATCCTCATTCCCAGTTGCTCTGGCGTCACTCGTTGACATATGCGCTGCAGTAGCGCATACATGTGTTCGTAATAACAATAGCTACCTATAATCAATCGTCCAGGGAGATTAAAAAGGGGGGAGAATTGCCTCGATCTTTGTTGCTCGCGAAAAAAACGGCGAACGCTCTCGCCGTAGAGGTGAATGAGCTGATTCACTCTCTCCCGGTGTAACAGCAGAGTCATACCCCAATCTTCAAATGGTGAACTGAAGGAGATCCGGCCGGTCATCGACAGTCCTGAAACTCCAATTCAAACATCCATATCCTTTCAATCCACGGCATTCATACTCTGCCATACTGAAAAGCATGTGGTCATGGCGGTGAAGCCACCAATGAGATGTATCGATGATTCCCAGAGGCCTGCCTCGAAGCTCAACGGAGCGTCCCCGAATATCCGTCAGAAGGGCCCGCACTATCTCGATGGATTTCCAGCGACGCTCGCTCCAGGTGATGTCTAAGCGAGCTGATTGGAGAACAGTGCGACTCGCGCCTTGATGAACATAACCATATAGCTGTTGCCGACCATCTATGAAGGTGAACAGCGCAGCATTGGTGACCAAATCTGGACTGAACGGCGACCAAAGGATGATATAGCTTCGCAATTGAGTCCGAGCACCCCACCCCCACATATGGTCGCGCATTCCTAGAGCCGAGATCTCGATCTGTTCGCCATCCAAACAAATCCACCCCCGATATTGCCCCATCTGGTCGAAATGCCGACTTTGTTCCCCCGATCTCGTTCGTTCCATCCACAGCCTCGATTCAGCCCAACTGTAGGGAGCATGGAGCGCTTCGAATAATAAATCTCCCTGCAACTCCGAACTGTCGTAGCGCAACCGCCACCGGTGAAACGGCTCGATCAAGTCCAGCTTCAGTGGTCCGAAACAAAGACGCTCACTCCCAATATCACGTGGAATAGTGTAATCCATCTTCATGAACCGGTAACGCACGTTTCCACCTTCGAAAACATAACATGTGAGATCAGCAACTCCTCTGTTGGGAAACACGCCCTGATAGACCTGGAATTGTATTCCGACCGAGGGGTCGAAAAACTCAAAATACCATGCCTCACGCCACCACTCTTCAGGTCCCACCGGATGAATGGAATCAGCGTTCTCCTCGATGCCAATGAGCGGGAATCTCGCCATCACACAATGATCAAGCACTGCTTTCCTGTTTTAGCTCTTCGATTAAAACAGGGATGACACTTCGGTAATCTTCCACCACGCCGATATCTGCGACTTTGAAAATTGGCGCCTTGGGATCCGTATTGATGGCCACAATCGTTTTGGCTCTCGTGATCCCCACCAAATGCTGACTGGCACCGGATATTCCAACGGCGATATAAAGATCGGGAGCGACTTTCTTCCCCGTTTGACCAATCTGCCAACTCATTGGAGCCCACCCGGCGTCACAGGCCGCCCGAGACGCCCCAACCGCACCACCGAGCAACTCAGCCAACTCCTTTAACAAAAGGAAACCCTCTGGTCCCCCTAATCCTCTGCCGCCGCTGACGATGATCCGGGCCTCCTCCAATTTCGCGTCACTTGACTCTTCGACGATTCGGTCGATGACCTTTGTTCGCCGTAACGATGGCTCAATCTCAATGGTGAGTCGATGCACTTCACCAGTAGTTTCACTGACGGCATTCAGTGGTTCAAAACTCCGCGGCCGTAAGCATATGGTAACCGGAGGATTGTGAGCCACCAATATTGTCTCCGCCTTACCCCCATAGACTGGTTTCGTTATCTGAACATGGCCCCCACTCACACCTTGCAATTCCGTACAGTCGATCACCATTGCCGATTTCATTCTATAGGCGAGCCGAGGTGCTAATTCTAGACCTATCGAGTTGCCGGCAAAAATGCACACATGGGGATGCGCGACCTCGACCACGCCCTCGAGTGCCTTCAAATAAGGATCGGCCGAATACTCAACCAACTCGGGGTGATCAACCACAAAGACCTTCGAAGCTCCACACACTAAGACTTGCCGGCTCAGGGCGCAAGCACGGGGAGCGATCAAGGCAACGGCCCATTGCCCATTCAACTGCGAGGCTAATCGTTGGGCCGCCCCCATCACCTCCTTCTCTGCGCGACCGACGGTGTCAGCTCGCGGTACGAGGATGGCAAGCACATTTTGCATGTCAACCAAGATCTCCCCTCATCTTAGATTATATGCATTTCTCTAAGTTTATGCAGTAATCGGATCGCTTTTTCTTTCCCCACCTCTCCTTCAATGAAAGAGCATCTCTTGTTCACCTCCGGGATATACATATCTCTGAGTTGGAGGGTCACATGAGCATCCCTGACAGCGGAGACATCTATGCCCAATTCCATTATGTTCCATATCGGTATCTCCTTGCGAAAGGCCATCATACTATCTCTCACTTTGGGAATACGAGGGACGTTCGTTTCATCATTGGTCACTGTTGCAATAGCCGGCCTTTGGCACTTGACGACCTCCCACCCATCATCGGTTTGCCGACGCATGATAAAGTGCTCACCATCAATATCGATCCGGGATACAAAAGTGGCACAGGGCCAACTCAACTCTTCGGCTAGAAAGGATCCTACCTGCCCACCGTGCCAATCCCCAGCTTCTCGACCACAGAGAATCAGGTCAATGGGGGCCAACCGGCGTAGGGCCGCCGCTAAGATTTTAGCTGTAGCGAATGTATCGAGCTCTGGCATCCCTTCGTTGTTAATGAGAATAGCCTGGTCGGCGCGCAGAGATAGCGCTCTCCGTAATATGTCAATTGATGAAGACGTGCCTATGGATATAGCCGTGATGCGGATATCACCTTCCGCCCGCTCGCGCATTTGAAGAGCAGTTTCCAACGCATTCTCATCAAAGATGTTCGTGACCAGATTGGCATTGCCCTGGATTATCCGCTTGCTTTCTCGATCGATGCGAAAATCCGCCAGTGGTATTTCCGGATCGATGATCGGCTTCAAGCAAACAACAACATGCATACACTTCTCCTTTGCCAGTTTCTAACTAGAAGCGAAAACAGGGCCAAACGTCTTCTCGAAGGGTGTTGATCCAGCAGGAGGTTGCTTCAGTTCCCCGTGAGTGGGGGTGTTTTGCACCGTCGTAGTGGTTCTGTATTGCTGCGCGAATAAAGTCAAGCGCCATAATGTTCACGGTCGGCTCTCTTGTGAGCAATGATTCGGCTCGTATCAATTCCGCCTCAGCGCCTCTTCATTGACCTCACTACCCCACATAGGAAAACGCCGATTCTGAACGACTCAAAGCGCCCCCTCATCGTCCTAGTATGACGACACACGCTACTGAGCCTGGTCCGCCGAGATTATGAACGAGTCCCAGTTCGGCGCCGGGTACTTGTCGTGGCCCCGCTTGGCCACGAAGCTGAGTGACAATCTCGTAAATCATCCGCACGCCACTTGCCCCAACGGGATGCCCAAAAGACTTGAGTCCACCACTGGGATTCACCGGCAGATCTCCTTTCAGCGTACTATGCCCTTCCTCAATGAAGTAGCGACCTTCCCCCTTCTTACAGAAACCCAGATCCTCATAATTGGTGATTTCAGTCCACGTGAAGCAGTCATGTACTTCTGCGAGATCTATCTCCTGTCTTGGATTTTTGATGCCGGCCATCTCATAAGCCTGCTGGGCAGCTAGTTTCGTCGATCGAAAGCCGATATAATCGAACGTCGGATCAAAGTATGGTTTCCCCGTCATGACCGCCAAACCAATGCCCTTCACGAAAACCGGATCATCACGAAATGATCGAGCCCGGTCAGCTCGACAGAGAATGGCCGCTGCCGCGCCGTCGGTCGTGGGACAGCAATCATACAACCCAAAGGGATAAGCGATGATCGGTGCGTTGAGTACTTGCTCCTCAGTCACCTCCCTCTGGAAGTGTGCCTTCGGATTCAATGCGCCATTATGATGATTCTTCACGGCCACCTTGGCCAACACATGGCGATCCATACTAAACTCATGAAAGTACCGATTCGCCGCTAAGGCGAATATCCCGGGGGCCGTGGAGCCAGCATCAAGATAAGGATGAACCCCTTCTCGCCGGAGGCCTCGCACGGGGCGATCTTTCAGCTTTTCAGCTCCGATCACGAGCACTATCTCATAGAGACCAGCAGCTATAGCCAAGCAGGCATTACGGAAGGCATCCGTTCCAGTAGCACAGAAATTTTCCACTCGTGTGATGGGTTTACCATATAGCCGCAGAGCATCAGCCAATGTAATACTCGCTTTCCCTCCACCAAACCCGGGAGAGAATGTGCCCAGCCAAGCGGCTTCTATGAGCTCAGGATCAATGCCCGCATCTTCATAAGCCATCTGAGCAGCTTCTACCATCAGGTCCTGCAGGCTGTGATCATATAGATCGCCAAACTTCGTACACCCAACTCCTACGATAGCAACTTTATCCTTTAAACTCTCAACCATTTATCTCTCCTCCGGACGACATTTCCAATAATAGTGGTGTATCCCTCTCCCTTCGTTAAGACGTCTCAAAGTCAACTCGACTGGCATGCCAATCCTGATCGATTCAGGCTCAATATCCGTCATCTGTAAATATAACCGCCCACCATCGTCCAAATCAACTACAGCCATCACCGTTGGCGGTATGGGGGAGGGTGTGAGAGTATCAGTCGTAAAGGTAAACACCCGTCCCCGCCTCCCAAGTCGAACCTCTTTGAGACTCTCTGTACTCCGGCAAGCGATACAGACACGCGTCATCGGGAATTGCCGCGTGCCACACTCCTCGCACTGCGTGCCGTAGAGTCGAATGTTCTGCCTCTCCTCTCTCCCATACAGGATATTGGAAATCTCTAAATTGTCTTCGTGATGGCGAAAGAATTCTCTCGCCTTACGAAACAATTCATAGGACTTGAAGTGAATCGCCCAGCTCACTTGTTCTTCGATGGGATGATCAACCTGAAATTGATCGATGTGATCGGTCACCTCAAAAAGGAGGGCATCAGCGCCATCCCCGTATCCCACCAGCAGGAGTTTATCATTGGGACGCGCCTCTTCGAGAGCAGCACTCAACAGAAGGAATGGCATAGAGCTACCAGTTATACCTATGTGCTCGAAGAACGTTCTCTGAATCTGATTGGGTTGGAAGCCAGCCTGAGCCGCAAGTTTCAGATGAGATTCGCGATCGACGGGCGGCAGGATAAGCTTGTCAATCTCCTCGGGGCGGAGTCCCACCCCTTTCAGAAGTTTGGAGAGTGCTTTGATCACGGCTTCCTGATATCCTCGCTGGAAAGTGAATTTGGACGCGAAGGATGTTACTCGCTCATCTTTGTCTCGCCTGACGATATCCAAAAAATCATCATAGACTGTAGCGCGTCCTATGTACTTAGCAATGACTCGATCGCGACCAACGACGATGGCTGCTCCCGCATCCCCAAAAATTTGCTCCTCCACGGATTCAGGAGGTGCATCCCTTACATCAGCAGCTGCGATAACGATATTAGTCAGATCTGAGGCGGCCACACTATCGAGAGCACAACTGAGAGCAATAGTTCCCGAGCGCACGGACCCGCCAAAATCGGCCACGGTGATTCCATCATCAAGATCGCAGGCAGCCGCAATTAAGCCGGCATTCAGTTTCTCCAAGTAGGGAGCTGTAGTGGAGGCAAAAAAGAGGCCATGACAAGAAGATACGTACCTCAGCCCCCATTGGACGGCATGTGTCGCGAGCGTGAGCGAATCCTCATCAAAGTTCACGGCAGTCCGTTCCCCCGTGAGCGCTCGCATGCCAAAAGCAGATGCGATCATCGCTCGGCTGATCCGATGACGAGGAATATACACAGCATGCGCTGTAATACCAATCATACTTTGTCCTTTCCCGTCTAAGATATCAACGTCTCAAGGAGATGCCCCTTGTCTATCTGTGTTCGCAATAGCTGTAATTCCTCCTCCGTGGGCAAGGGAGTGGTTTCGATCTCCTCTGGGATGATGAGTTCAAATCCCGTATTCTTTTGCACCTCTTCAGCGCTCACCCCAGGGTGAACCGATTTAAGGCGCATGCGCTTTGAAACAGGATCAAAATCCAACACTGCCAAATTCGTCACCACTAAAAAAGGTCCTGTGTCCTCATTGAGATCAAACCGCCGACGACTCCGTGGTCCATCAAGGTAGCCCACGCCAGAGATGAAATCCACTCGTTCAACAAATGTCTGGCGAGTGTGATGGCGGAAGAAAGCCACCACCTTTTTCACACAAGGCGCGAATTCCAACCCTGCGCTGCCTGGTCCCCGGAGCTTGGGCGATGACCGATCTCCCACATAAGCCAAGTTTACGTTTCCATATTGATCTATTTGTAATCCGCTAACAAACATGACATCAAACGACCCGTTTAATTCTAAATCGAACAAATGTTCTAACTCGAGAATTGCTTCTGCACTTGGAATTGTTTCCGGTGAATTGACAGACAGCGGCAGGACGGTCAACTGTGAATTCAATGCCACTGTTCCTCCCACCGTGAAGGAAAGATTAGGAGCATGCGTTAATTGAGCTAGTCGAACACCAGCCGCGACTTCCCAGCACCCTGTCCCGACACCTACGATATCTCCATCTTCAAGTATGTGAGAGAGTACCGTGACGATCACCTCGGCTACTGACGGCGGAGAAGTCAACTTAACCTCTCTGACGCGGAGCGGCTCGGGCTTTTTCAGACCGCCCACCTTGCTCAGATATTCCTCCGGTTCACGCACTGAGAGAACAAACTGATCGAGGTACGCCCTAAATCCATCTTCGGTCTTGGAAGATTTCAGATAGGAGCGGATATGTGACCGGTCAACCTCATAGAATGGCAGGCTAGAAGTGGGGTGGGCGCCACCATGGATGGGAACGACTTGATCAACCATCATCGCCGGAATAGTTGTTGCCCGAGGCTCAGAACGAACCATTTCATGAGGAATTAACTCATCACAACTCGCAATCACACGGCGACCGGCGCGCGCCAACAGGGCATCTAAGAAGCCGGATCCCATATATCGGAGGTTCCCAAATCGATCACTTTGCTGCGCATGCAACAACACCCAATCGGGGTTAATGGCTGGCACGCATACGACTATCTCTCCAGTAAATGGGTTTATAGTCGTACGATATTCACTCGTCACACGAGCCATATCGGCCGCAGCGAAGCATCTGGGTAAAGCATAAAAGGGAGATCCGGAGGCCCCGGCTTTTAATCCAAATGCGAGGAATGCCTCTCCAATTTCCATTACATCCAGCGATCCCCTCTCGACGGCTCGACGGAAATTGACCGCCAATCCCATCTCTTCCAGCGTCACAAAAGGAGAGATCAGGCGACGCACGCATCCTGCACCAATGAGCATATCCACCGGAAGGCCAGCCACCGGTGCGGTGACGAGAACGAGGTTTCGCTTTCGCTGACGAATCATTTCCCGCACCAAGGCCATGGGCGCGTTAAAATAAGATAATCCACCGATAGCCACGCAACTGCCATGTTCAATGGGTCTGATGACTTCTTCCAGCGATGTGGTTTTATCTTTTCGACTCATTGTTCGTGAACTTACTCGGGATGATATTCAATAAGTTTTGTCTTATGCCGAGTCCGCTCAAATGTCCCTTCCGGGACCATGTCCACTTTCGGCCGGACTCGCAATCGTTGGTGGAGAGCCTCAATAATATCCTGCTTGAGCATTTCCACGGCATCCTTTTCGAGGCCGGATTGGTATTCCACCCGAAGCTTGAGAGGAGGTGAGACGCGCGGACCAGGTTCATTTAGAACGATGCGGAGTTCACCCGTCGTGCGTGGGGCGAAGGATTCGATGATGTTCTTTACTGCTGCTGGGTAGACTTTCACACCTTTGACAATCAACAGATCGTCTATGCGTCCCAAAACCTTTATGCGCGGCCCAGGTTGACCACACACACAGGGTTTGGTGAAGATCTGATAAATATCTCCAACAGAATATCTCACTGGTGGTTGTGCCTCCCATTCCAGAGACGTTTTCACTCGCTCACCAATGGCCCCATCAACTAAAGGTATGGGGGCTTTCGTCTCGGGATCGACTAAGTCATAAGAGACAGAGAAATCATCTCCAAGAACGTGCATTCCTTGGTATTCAGGGGCGTCACATGAAATATTCAAAATGCCGTGGGCACCACCCAACATGTCATAGAGGCGCGCTCCATAAGACTCCTCTATTTTTCGGCGAAGTTCTGGCAACCCCGCCCCAGGCTCCCCAGCACAACAGATGATCTCAATACCAAGATCTCCGACATTCTTGCCCAAAATCCTGGGAGCGACGTCGATGAGATACTCGGCATAAGACGGTGTACAAAGGAGCGCCCGGGGACGCGTCCACCAGATGAGTTTCAATAGGCGCTCGCTTCCAGCTTCGGCTCCACAGGGAATGACGCGCACCCCTATAGACTCCAATGCTCGCACAATGGGCACTCCGGCTAGAAACATACTGAGCCCAAATGCCTGCATCACCGTATCCCCTGGGCGTATCCCGGCACGCCAGAATCCTCGCACCCACAGACGATTGGTGACCTCCACATCATGACGAGTAAAAGCATAAAACGTCGGTTCCCCTGTGGTCCCTGATGTGGAGGCTACTGAAATAACGTCCTCCAGTGGTGCACAAAGAAACATCCCAAACGGGTGACCTAGACGACGATGAGATTCTTCCTGACTCTCCCGGTGAATCTCCGGCGTAATAAAAATGGGTAATTGTCTCAGATCATCAAGTGAGCGAATATCCTCGGGTCGGGCACCAGCAGCGCGGAACTTCTCTCTATAGAACTCAGACCGCTCATAAGCATAGCGAAGCTGCCGCTGTAATTTCTTCCGCCGTAATGCCTCGAGTTGTCGTCGAGGCATAAGCTCAATTTCAGGTTCAAAGAACCGCTCTTTGAGGACTTCCGACTCTGGCATAACCGCCCTCACTCCTCACAAGATTCATTTTCTGGGTGTGGTATCCAATGATCGCCCTCGACCTTATACCGAGTGGCCACCTCAATGAGAACCCCATGAGCTTTCTTTGGTGGGATGAATGTCCATTTGAGCCAAGGGATATTGCTCGGATTAGTCAACTCTGTACTCGTCAACGGAATGCCTGCTTTCTCTAAATCTCTGACCGTTTGTTTAATGTCACTGGAAGTGAAGGCGAGGTGATGAACGCGCTCACCATACTTATCAAGCAACTTTTGATCGGCCGGATTCTCACTCTCGAAGAACTGGAGCGACGTTCCATGAGGATTAACGAAGGTTGCCCAACGAAGTTTATATCCACCCTCTTCACCCTCGGCCCAAACAATATTTTTGGCTTGCTCGGGATCGAGAACCTGAAGGATTTCTTGATAGTCTTTCACTGCACGATCTAAATCTCGGACTAAGAAGGCCACATGATCGAACTTGAGTTCAGGCATAATTACACCCCCACATAAAGAGAAGATTTAACCCACCACATTGATGAATTCCAAGCCTCCATCAATCTGCAATACCTGAGCAGTGATGAAATCGGCCTCTGGCGAGGCCAAGAAGGCAATAGCATGAGCTACATCCTCTGGCGTGCCCGCGCGTCCAAAAGGCATTTGTTCGAGGATGCGATCACGCACCGCAGCAGGGATACCAAACTTCGAAGATGTTGTTTCGTCTCGCGCTGCCGTGAGTCGCGTATCGATGAATCCAGGGGCCACGGCATTCACATTGACGAGAAAAGGCGCTAACTCTCGAGCCGCAGCTTTGGTTAAGCCAATGACGCCAGCCTTGGCCGCTGCATAATTGGCATTTCCCACAGCCCCATGAATCCCCGCGATGGATGTGACGTTGATGATCTTGCGGTGGATGCGAAGCCCGCGCTCACGATCTTGTTTAGCCGCACGGCGAAAATATCCGGCAGCCGCTCGCGTGCAATTAAACGTGCCTCGCAGGACCACATCCATCACCATATCATACTCCTCATCCGTCATGCGATGAATCATGGCATCCCGTGTAATTCCAGCATTGTTGACCAAAATATCAAGCCGACCATACTCTCGGAGCGCGACCTGGATCAGCGCGTTGGCTTCTTCGGGGCGAGCGACATTCCCCAGGGTCACCAAAGACTCCCCCCCTTGGACTCGCACACGTTGCTCAACTTCGCGAGCCGGCTCTTCATCCACATCGTTGATAACAACGCGGGCTCCCAATGAGGCAAGTTTCAATACTGTCGCCCGCCCAATGCCACGGCCCGAACCGGTAACGATGGCCACTCGATCGCGTAATGTTCCCATAAATCAATAACTCCGTGGAAGACCCAGTTTTTCGCCGATAAAATTGAGCACCATTTCATCAGAGACAGGTCCTACTTTATGTAACCGACAATCGCGCCAGTACCGTTGCATGTCATACTCGCGGCTGTAACAGTATCCTCCCAGAATCTGCATCCCCATATCGGCAACTTCACAGGCAAAATTAGCGGCTACCAGTTTGGCCATATTAGCTTCAATAGCGCAGTCTCTTCCCAGTGATTGGAGCCAAGCCGCCTTGTAGGTGATGAGCCGGGCCAGTTCTACTTTAGTGCGCATCCACGAGAGCTTATGTTGAATGGCCTGGAACTGCCCAATGGGGCGCTCAAACGCATATCGCTCTTTAGCATAGGTCAGGGCATCCTCAAATGCCGCTTGGGCCTCTCCAAGACAGAGAGCTGCCGTGAGGATACGTTCGTTATTCAACATGGGGAACATCTGGTACATCCCTTTATCACGTTCACCGATAAGATTCTCCTTAGGCACACGCACGTTATCATAAAAAACCTCGTACGACGGAGTGGCTCGAATGCCGATTTTTTCGAGTTTGCGCATGCTGATGCCAGGACTTTTGCTGTCCACCAGGAAGACAGAGATACCATCAATCCTTTTCTGACTCCGTTCATTGGTGCGCGCAAAGAGAATCAAATAATCAGATTCCTTCGCTGCCGTCGTCCAGACCTTTTGGCCATTGACGACAAAATGGTCTCCCCGTTCCACCGCCCGTGTTTTCATTGCCCCAGCTACATCCGTCCCTCCGTCGGGCTCGGTCAACGAGATGGCGAACCGGATCTTCCCCTCAGCAAGCTGGGGGAGGTATTTTCTTTTCTGTTCTTCAGTCCCCCCAACTGAAAGTGTTTTCGCACCGAAACAACTTGACATGAAAAAGACTAACCCAATGGCCCCGCTGCGTCGAGCCAACTCCTCGGTTACGATGACCATATCAACGATGTCCCCACCAACGCCCCCATATCGCTCTTCGATGGGGATCTGCAAGAACCCATACTCGGCGAGCTTTTTCCAGACACGCTCCGGATACTCTTCCTTTTCATCGAGTTCTCGTACATATTCTCTCGGACACTCGCGCTCGACAAACTCACGAATATTCTGCCGGAGAAATTCTTTCTCCTTGCCCAAATCGAAGTTGAGTTGACCCGAATTTACTGTTCCCCACTCAGACGCGCTAGTTACCATAACACACCTCCGATGACCACGTAGATGGACATATACACTGAACCTCCCCTTTACTACGATGGCACTGACCGAGTTTTAATGGCGAGTTGGACTTAACGGACTTCCCTATTCCTTATGCCTTAACCATCCCCTCTAGGACCATGCGCGTGAACACGGATTTAATCTCGTCTAGACTCATCCCTCGGGAACGCCGGTACCACCGGTAAATCCAATTACACATTCCCAGGATCCCGTAGACAGCCAATCGAGGATTGACATCGATGAATTGACCAGCGGCTTGTCCTTCCTCAATGATGGCCACAATACGATTTTCGAACTGGCGCATCTTGGCCAGGATGCGGCGCCGCCTTTGACTGGATAATACATGGAATTCATGAAGGAAAAGCCCAACGGTCACTTGATTCTGAATGATGTACTCGATCTCAGCTTCCATGGCAAGGCGCAGTTTATCCACCGGATTTTTGCTTCCAGCCAATTTGTGGACGAGATAATCATCGCCCCGCGTGATAACCTGTTCCAAGGTCGCGTAAAGCAAATCTTCCTTAGACTTAATATAGTAGTAGAGGGATCCCTTCAGCATTCCTACTTGATCAGCAACATCCTGGACGGTAGTAGCATGATAACCCTGTTTGTAAAATAACTCAGCAGCCGCGTCCAAAATTTCTGCGAGTCGATCACGCGTCTCTGAGGCGTTTTCTTTTCCTTGCTCTTTTACTCGGACCACCTATCAACCTCCTGTTATAATTGCTTAAGTCGCGAAGCATTGGCTCAGGCGTTCCTCACTGCATCGATGCCTGACCTTATAGGGCTCATTTATCCTTCGCCACAAGGCGATGTCCTGAATCATGAAAGAGGGCATTCCTACGCTTCCTCAGGATACCTCGCTGCTCTCTCCGTCCCAGAAATGCACACTTTTGAACTTATAGCTTCGCAGCGAGATGCGCCCCTTGACTGACAGCATCTAATATCGTACCAATTCGAGCACAATCGCCAACACGATAGACTTTCACAGGAAATGTTTCCTCCTCACAAAACGCCAGATCATCACTCGGGCGATATCCCATGGCGAGCACGACAGAATCACAGTGAATGTGCCGCTCGTGCCCGTGTTTGTCAGTGGCGACCACAGCAGTCTCCTTCACGCGCATCACCTTGTGCTTCGTCAAAATATTCACTCCCGCCTTTCGGAATTCATAATACAACCATCGACGGGTAATCGCCTCAAGTCCCCTCCCAATATGGGATAGGAGCTCAATGATTGTAACCTGATGCCCATCATGAATCAATTGCTCAACCACATCACATCCCGTCCCCCCACCGCCAACCACTACGACCTGGCGACCCACCGCTACCCGTCGGAGGAGAATATCTTCAGCAATATGCACATGAGGCTGATCGTGGCCCGGAATGGGTGGGACAACCGGGACACTTCCCGTTGCCAAGACGACGACGTCTGGCTCAAGCCCTAAAAGCTCGTCCTGGGTGAGATTCACCCCCATCTCCACTTTGATGTGATATTTCGCAATTTGATGGAGTAAATACTCGGTAAATCGATTGATCTCTTTCTTGGAAGGAGCGGCCGCTGAAACATGAAGCTTACCCCCCAGTCGATTATCTTTTTCGAACAGCAATACTTCATGGCCTCGATGTGCCGCCACCCATGCCGTCTCCAAACCAGCTGGTCCTCCTCCGACAATAACAACGCGCTTTCGCTTGAGCGCGGGCAGAATCTCGAAGGTGAACTCCTCACCCAATTCTGCATTGACGGTACATTTGGCCTCCAATGCCCTGGAAACGAAGTCCACACAGTAGTTACAAGCTATACAAGGTCTGATGTCTTTGATCCGATTCTCTCTTACTTTTTGAGCCCACTCAGGGTCGGCAATTAAACCACGCCCCACGGCAATCATATCGGCCTTTCCTTCACGTAAGACGCGTTCGGCCACCTCTACATCATTCAACCGACCCACCGCAATGACAGGGATGTTTACCGCTGACTTGATTCTGGCAGCATCATTAGCCAGATACCCTTTGGGCATGAACATCGGAGCCATGATATAGTGCAAAGTTTGCCAATTGCCCGCGGACACGCTGAGCGAAGTCACACCTGCCCTTTCTAAAATTCGAGCGATCTCCACAGCATCATCCAATGTCAATCCGCCCGGTACATACTCACTCCCGGACAATCTGAACTGAATGGGAAAATCCTCACCAATGGTCTCTCGAATGCCATAGATGATCTCCAGCGGAAACCTCATACGATTTCCCAACGAACCCCCATACTCGTCCTCCCGTTGATTTGAGATCGGTGACATAAATTCGCACACTAAATATCCATGAGCACCATGAATTTCAACAAAATCAAAGCCTGCCTCTCGAGCGCGCCAAGCACCCGCAACGAACTCCCTCACCACATCCTGAATCTCGTCCACACTTAACACCTTGGGAATCGGTCCCTTGGGTGAAACAGGGATGGGGGATGGTGCCACGGGCGTGCCCAGCGTCGTCTGACGTCCCATGTGATTGAGCTGAATGCCTACAACTACCCCATACTTCTTAATCTCTCGCGCCAGCCTAGCCAACCCCTCAATATAGTGATCATCGTGAATTCGTAATTCAGGCCCCACACCGAGAACATTCGGATCGACGATACAGTTTTCCACCACAATCATTCCCACGCCGCTCTGGGCTCGCCGCACGTAATAATTGATGACCCGGTCCGAGACCGTCCCATCTTCATGGGCGTAACCCATGCCCATGGGCGGCATCACAATGCGGTTCTTAACATGTAGACCACCCACCTCGATGGGTTCTAGGAGCTTCATATTCATCAACGCCTCAACATTCCCTCAACGTCGATCCGCTCCCGCAGCGTGCGGATCTCGTGGATCGTCGGCGGCTCGGTCTCAGGGACCGATTCCGGAACAATGAGTTCAAATCCCGTATTTTCCACCACCTGATCAACGGTAACCCCAGGATGAACAGACTTGAGCCGCATTCTCTTAGAGGTCGGCTCGAAATCCATAATACAGAGCGGCGTGATGCAATAGATAGGACCATTGCCCGGAATACCCAACTTTCGGCGACCATCAGCTCCCCCTTCTCCCCAACCGATTGTTGAGATGAAGTCACATTGCTCAACGAAAATACGCCGATCATGAGATTGGACATACAGATAGTAGCGATCCACGTAGTGGGCCATGGAAAGGGTCCCTACAGCCCCCGGCCCACGGAAATCGAGTCGCTTATAATCCTTTCCTACGCCGATGAGATTGGAGTTTCCGTACTTGTCGATTTGCAACGCGCCCACCACGAACATATCCGACACCAATCGAGGGTTCTCCTGGAAATCATCGTGGAAGACATAGGCCTCTGCCCACTTGGCCGGGCGAAAATCGGTCACTGTATAAAACGGTTCCATCTTGGGTTCTTTGATAAGGTTGGTGAATGTCATCACCACATACAATCTGACATTCGGGCAGTAGAGTAAATGGGCCAGTAAGATTCCAGCCCGCGGCACGTGGAGGCCCGCACCTACAGCCACACGTTCTCCATCACGCACTTGATGAGCGATGAATGAGGCTATTAACTCTTTGGTCGTGAAATCGGTGGCATATTCTTTCGTCATATCTTCGATCAATACTCGTGAAGACTAATAAGCCGCTTGATGCCGATGACCTCGAGGTAGTCGGCGTGCGTCTCTGGTTCCATGATGTACTTATGGAGATACGCCTCAAACGGACGACGATCTCCTTTCTTCGCATAGGCGTTCGCAGCCGCTACATACTCACGAATATGCTCCTCATCTTCAATATAATAGCCGGGAGCGGCGAATGGATGGGAACCATAAGGAGCTCGGACAATGGCATCGGCTCCGTAAATCGATGTGGCCAACGGGTTCTTCCGGACTTCTTCATTAGGGATAATCTTTTCTACTTGAACGATTGTTTTCCCGGCCGCCCGCCACATGGCCCGATCGCCGAACCCGGTGCCGATATGTTGAACATTACCATAGGGATCAGCGTGGGCAGCATAGATGAGCGCTATTTCAGGCTTGATGGCAGGAACAGCTAACAATGGTTCCCCGTTAATCGGATCGGTGAATACCTTCAGGTCGGGATTGACTTGGGGAAAGGATGTCCCAATACCTGCTTTCCAGGGCGTGAATGGTAAGCCCTGAGCCGCCGCGCGGAGCGCACAATAGAACATTCCTTCGTCACACTCCCACACATCGATTTCTCCTCGCTCAGCAGCAACGCGGAAGAGCGGAGCGATGGGACAATAGTGTTCGCCTCCCATGTATGCCGTCACGAGCTTCTTCACGCAGCCAGCTCCGATGAGGAGATCAAGGTCCAAGCCTCCCGAGGCTGGCCCAACGACCGTTAAATCTTTCACACCTCGCCTGATGATCTGGCGAACGATGGCCATGGGATGACTGGAATTGATGAACCCGCCAATGGCGATGGTCATGCCATCGCGGATCATGGCGGCGGCTTGGCGTTCGTCGATGATGAGGCTCTTGCGTTCTGGGATCATCTCAGTAATGCCATGAGTCTTTAAATTCTGGAAGTCGATGTCCGATGACTTGCTCCACGCATGTCAAGGCGGCTCGAGCCGCCCGGTCGACGCCGATACCCCGTGAGCGGAATGTCTCGGAGGCCATCAACAGCCCATCGACGTTGGGGACCACATAGTCAGGTCGGTATCGTCCCACGAGGCACGGCTTCTGAATCACGCCGAATGGTGGATTGCCCACGAGATGACGCCGCTTCCAAATGATATTCTTCGGCGTGAAGGTCTTCGGATACATCACGGCTAAGTCTCTCTCCGCCTCCTCGAACTTCTGCTCGATCCATTCGCGACGGCGAAGCCCTTGGAAGGCAAATCCGCAGTTGAAAAGATGGCAGCCATCGGGCGCCGTCGAGGGATCCATGCCCGAGGTCAAGAACGCCCAACCTGGCAACCGAGTATGGGGTGCCTCGAACCAGACGGCCAACTCGGTCAGATCTGTACCCGTATAGATCGGCTCGTGCGTCGCGACATAAAACCCAAGCCAGCATACCTTGAAGTGATCCTGTGCTAGCGTCTTGATCTGCGCCACATACCAATCGGGCAGATCTTGCTCGCGCACTACTGAGAGAACGTTCCAAACTGGCAAGGTAGAGATGACGCACTCCGTCTCTACGATCTCGTAATTGAACGCCTCGGTGGGAATGGCCTTGTCAACCGGCTCCAAGGCCACACCCACGACGCGTCCCCGCTCGATGATGACTCGCTGGGCTTGCGTCCGGAGGCGAATCTCGCATCCGTTCTCCACGACCGAATCGGCGAGCGTCTGAAAGAGCCCATCCCAACCACCCACCGGCCAAAATGAATAACCGGCAGTTCGTTTCTCCTGATAATGCATCTTGCGAACATAGAGATTATCGCTAGCTGAGTGATCGTACCAGTGCTCGGTCAGGCATTCAGCCATAGCCACGTATTCGAACAACTCGATGACACCCTCGCTCTGCGTATGCTGCAACAACCAATGGCGCAGCGGTGCGTGATCCCACTGATCGAGTTGATCGAACTCAATGTCACAAAGAATAGTAATGACCTTCTTCAACTCTCCTTTATCGACCTGATAGCGCTCCTGAATGGGGCGCCACTTCCCCAATTGATTATCCCAAAAAGGGAGTCCTCGATTCACCGTCCCATGCTCCAACTTCTTGCCCAGAAACTCGAAGATCTTCGTGATCCCGGAGCCACTGTCTTCAAGTAAGTGCCCCCCCAGATTGAGTCGATATCCATTGTGAGGGATCGCCATAGCCCGTCCCCCCAGATACTTGTCGCGATCCACGATCAAGACTTTCCTGCCCAGCTTAGCCAGCAAAGCGCCGGCGGTCAATCCAGCAGCTCCAGCGCCAATGATGACGACATCGTATTTAGCCATCGATGACCTCCGGATACGGTTATTGTCGAAAGCCGAGAGTATATTCGGCAATCAGCGCGCGATGGATTTGATTAGTTCCCTCAATGATCTGAAAGACTTTGGCATCGCGATAGTACCGACTGACCGGGTATTCGGGTGAACAGCCATAAGCGCCAAAGATCTGCACGGCATGAGTGGCGGCCATGAGAGCGACATCCGTGGCCACCATCTTGGCAATGGATGCTTCTCGGCGCGCTCGCTCCACCCCTTGATCTTTGAGCCAAGCGAGCCGATAGGTGAGAAACCGGGCACTTTCGATTCCCGTCACCATGTCAGTGATCATTGATTGAATGAGCTGAAATCGCCCGATTGGTTGATCGAAGACGATCCGGTCTCGGGCATACGTGATGACCTCGTCCAAGCACGCCTGAGCCATCCCGACAGCGCGCGCAGCGACGCCCAAGCGACCATTCTCGACCGCACACATGGCCACTTTAAACCCCTCACCTTCAGCCCCGACGCGGTTTTTCGCTGGCACACGGCAATCTTGAAACACGATATCGCCAGTGCAGAGAGGACGGAATCCCAGCTTATTCTTGTAAGGGTGGAACGACATGCCCGGCGTATCCCGCTCGATAATGAAGGCACAGATCCCTTTATGCTTGAGACGACGATCGAGCGTGGCGAACGTCAATACCCAATCGGCCACATCGAGGAAACTGATCCATGCTTTGCTCCCGTTGAGGACATACTCATTCCCATCACGCCGAGCCGTCGTACGCATTGCGGCGACATCAGTTCCTGAGCCAGGTTCAGTCACGCCAGTGGCGGCGAAGGCCTCGCCGCGAGCCAGGGGTCGAAGATATTTTCGTTTCTGCTCCTCCGTGCCATATCGCAAAATCGCCGAACCCGCCAGGCCACTGGGAAATGAGAGCGCGCAGCCGATGATTTGGCATACGCGCGAGATTTCCTCGATGATGAGCGTGTAGGTCAGATAATCGAGCCCAGCGCCACCATACTCGGGTGGGACCACGCCTCCCATGTAGCCGTGTTTAGCTGCCTCTTTGACGAGTTCGATGGGAAACCGCTCCTGCTGATCGTACTCCATGACATGAGGTGCGATCTCCCGCTGAGCGAACTCGCGCACGGCTTTCCGGATCTGTTGCTGTTCTTCGCTGAGACTGAAATCCATAACAACCTCTTCCCGGATGCCTATGTGAGGGGAGCGAAGTGAGAAATGGCAAGAATGCTCGCGGGACGCTCATCGCGCCATACAGCCCGAACGCGGGTGACCCTCTCCACCTCAGAGGGATCAACGTCACCGATGAGATGCACCAGATTCGTATCGGCCCCGTCAAGTCGAATCAATCCTAAGATGAGTGGTGAACGATCCGGATGTTCGGGCAAGGGGCGTTGTATGATAGTATAACTTATCAGTTCCCCCAGAGGAGGTAACTGACACCACCTGTCGATGCCCCGCCAGCAACGTCCGCAGAAATTGAGCGGTGGAAGATAAACTCGACCACAAGATGCGCAACGGGTGGCCCAGATCTCACCTCGGGCCAGCCCTTCCAAGAAGCGAGTCAACGCTCGCCCTGCTGTGTACATGAAGGGAATTTTAATCCTCTGATGCACAACCCATTCATCCATTTCATTTCCCTACGAGGCGAAAGTATTTAATGTCGTGATGCAGCGAGCCTGTACGCGGCTCACGAAAGACGGCTTTAACGCGTTGCCCCACGCGCAGTTTCTTTTCATCCGTTTCATCCACGAAGTGATAAATACTCGTTGAGGCCCCATCGAGCCGGATAATGGCAAATCCATAGGGCACAGGCCGCTGCTCACCTGTCATAGGGTCAATGAAGGGAAGATGAACCACAGTACAGCCGACAATAATCCCTTCATCGCTCAAAGGAACCCAATCCTTCAACTCCTTATAACAGATCCCGCAGACCGGGCGGGGCGGCAGATACACGCGGTGGCAACCAGAACAACGCATACCCATGATACGCCCAGCCTCTTTCAATTCGGTGAAGAATCGGGTCGCCAATTCACCAGCGGCATAGTGATATTCAATATCCAAGAGATATTGGACTCGTTGTGTCTCGTCGTCCTTTTTAGTCATAGGTCTCGACTCAAAATCATCACATCGGTCCAGGCATTCCCACCATATCCTGTAGCTAAGGCTGTCCGGACGCCATCTATCTGACGTTTCCCCGCTTTACCCATAACCTGCAGGGCTGCCTCAGCCACACGAATGAGCGCCGTGGCACCAATTGGATTCGTAGACAGTACACCACCAGAAGGATTCACCGGTAATTCTCCTGTCATCTCAGTCACACCCGCATCGATGAGTTTCCCGCCCTCGCCCCGCTCGCAAAATCCCAGATTCTCATACATCGCCAGTTCGGCGAACGAGGCAACCTCATAAATTTCAGCCACGTCGAGCTCCTTGCGCGGATTAGTAATTCCCGCGTAAGCATAAGCCCGCCGTGACGCAGCAACTTGACTCCGCATGGCCGCAAGCCGCTTCGGACTATCTCCCATGTACTGCTGCTCATGTGCCGTCGCTACAGCTTTAATCCAAGCTGGTCGAGGAGCCAACTGCTTGGCGCGTGATTCTTCGGCGAAGACGACGGCACAGGCCCCGTCCGACTGAGGGCACATGTCTAACAACTTGACCGGGTAGGCCAGCATGCGAGACTTCAACACATCCTCAACGGTGATATCAGGCATCTGCAGATGAGCATACTCATTGTTGCACGCATTCCGTCGAGCTTTAACGGCGACCTTGGCTGCTTGTTCCTCAGTCACTCCACTGTCATGTATGTATGTGCTCGCCATAACAGCGAAGTTACCGACAGCACCGGCCATGATCGCTCGTTCCCAAATGGGATCTCCCACGGTGGTGATCGCCGTCTGTGTGTGTCCCTCCGATTGCTTTTCAAAGCCGATAGCCAACACGACATCATAGATACCGCTCGCCACGTAGTAATATGCGGCGATGGCCGTTGTGGTCCCCACCGTGCCTCCAGTATTGAATTTCACTGACGGCTTCAAGTACCCCCCCCATCCTTCAACAGCCCAGAGCTCGGGGAACAAGAATCCCTCGAATGGCTCCATATTGCCGATCACCACGGCATCTATGTCCTTCATGCGAATATCTGCCTCTTCCAATGCTCTGGTGACTGCTTCAGTGATGAGCTCGCGGACATTCACATCACGACGTTTCGCTCTATGTTTCGTCTGTCCCGTAGAAATGATGGCTACTCGTCTAGGCATATTCTTCACTCGCGTCGCAAAATAACAACACTTTGATTCTGCCCACAAATTCCGCCCGCCCCATGAGCCAGAGCAGTTTGTGCTCCGTGAACCTGATGCTCTCCAGCCTGGTCAGTCAATTGAAGATAAGCTTCCACAACGCGCACCAATCCGCTCACGGTGACCGGGTTACCACAGAGCGGTCCCCCAGAAGGATTGATGGGCAACCGTCCGCCGATCTCACAATCTCCGCGAGCCAGCATATCTTGAGGGGCCTCGCTCAATCCGAGTGCCTCCATAGCCATCAACTCCTCGTAGGCATAGCGGGCCGAGATTTCAGCCACATCGATCTCATGCGCGGGATATTCAATGCCGGCCATACGGTAGGCTCGGGATGCGGCTTGGCGCAGGGCTTTCGCCTCTCCTAGTTCTCGATCCGTCCAATAGGCATCCGTCGCATTCCCCATCCCAATGATAAAAACGGGATGATCGGTGACGGTTCGAGCCTTTGATTCGCTGGCCAACAGGAGAGCACAGGCTCCATCTGACTGGGGAGCTGCTTCCAGTTCGTGGATAGGATCGGCGAGGATGGGCGAGTTCAAAACATCGGTTATGGTGAAATCCCCGGCTCGCTGCGCAAAGGGATTTTTCTTCGCATGCCGATGATTTTTCACCGCTACGGCGGCGATATCCTCAGCCGCGAGCCCTCTTAGCCTCATGTACCGCCGCGCTTGCAAGGCCGCCGCCGTCACATCGTCTAATCCTAAGTGGCGTTGGGTAAAAGGATCGAACATCAGATTCGTAATGGCATGCGGCGTGCCCTCGGACTCCTTGCAGTGAGCCACAACAAGAGTCAGCGTGTATTCGCCAGACATGATTCGTGCCGCTCCATAGAGCAGCGCTTGAAGGCCATCGGCAGCAACTTTGGCCTCGGCATTTAAATACCCTCCGACCACTTCGTTGATCGTCATTCCCGAAATCGTCCGGCCATCCCAGGCATCCTGTGATGCCGTGACAATGCTCCTGATCTCTTTCATCGAGACGCCGGTCTTATGAAGCAGCTCTCGTACGACCATGTACACGAGCTCATTGATAGCCAGCGAGGCTATGCGCTCCTCAAACCGGGTTTGCGCCACTCCGACGATACTGACTTTTGTCATCGTCCCTTCCATCGCGGCTCTCGCTTCTCCAAAAATGCGGAAATCCCTTCCCGCGCATCTTCAGAGAGGACTGCCTTAGTGCAGTATTTCTTCTCCATCTGCAACCCCAACATCAAATCGACATCGAATGATTCAACCAAACACTGCTTGATCGCCTGCAAGGCAACAGGTGCTTGCCCGGCCAATCTCTCGGCGAAGGATACAGTTTCCTCAATCGTCTTGTCAGGGGGACAGGCTCGCGTGACGAGTCCAATCTGTTCGGCGCGCGTTGCGTCTAATCGCTCGCCTGTCATCATCAACTCAGCCGCGCGTTCTCGTCCAATCAACCGCGGCAGTCTCTGCGTTCCACCTCCACCAGGAATAATCCCCAGGTTGATCTCCGGTAATCCAATCCTCGGCTCACCTGTTGACATGAAGCGAAAATCTAAAGTGAGGACAAACTCACAGCCACCGCCCAATGCATGACCGGTGATCGCCGCAAGTGTAGGTTTCCTAATGCGTTCGATGCGATTGAATGTGGTGTGAACCGTGTCAATCTTCTGCTCGATAAACTCGCGTTCAAACCGATAATTCTTCATCTGTTTGATATCGGCTCCGGCCATGAAGATCTTTTCCAAGCCGCTGAGGAAGACAATAACCCGGGTTGATTCATCAGCATCCAGCTGTTCACTCACCCGCACGAGTTCATCGTAGAGGTCGTTATCAAGAGCATTAACGGGGGGCTTTTTAATGGTTACACGCGCAACCCCGCCTCGCTTCTCTACTCGTAAGAATGCGTACTCTGACATTACGTCGTGCCCTCCAAAGATCCGTTCTTATCCTCGAATTTGAAGACGCTCACCGCCGTATTACGCAATAGCGCCTCCTTGGCCTGTGGTTTGAGTTCTAACTGTTCGATTTGCTCTAGACTTTCTTCGTGAAGGATGAGGGGATAGTCGGTTCCCCACATCACCTTACCAATGCCTCGGGAGTTGATGAAATGCACTAGTGATTGATCCCAATACTTCGGCGCATGACCACTCACCGCGATGTAGACGTTAGGATGTTTCCACGCCAAGGCGATCAATTCTTCCACCCAAGGCCAACCGGTATGTGCGCCGATCAGTCTTAACTCCGGAAAGTAAAGGGCAATATCATCCAAGAGAAGTGGGCGCCCACAAGCACTGGGCATGAATTCGGCCGAATGTCCAGTCTGAATCATCACCGGTACGTCCAATTCCGCGCACTTGGCGTAAAATGGATACCACTCGGCGCTGTTAATGGGAATGCCGAACCCATAGGGATGGATATGCGCCCCGCGAAATCCGTAGTCTTTGATAGCCCGCTCAAGCTTACGCACACCTTCCATCCGTTCGAACGGATTGATGCCGGCTAATCCAATAATACGATCGGGATAGGCGTTCACTAACTCAGCAATGTCCTCATAAGAAAAATCAGCCCCCATCTTGTTCTTGCGAAAAAAGGCCTGCTTGAGTGCGGGAACACAGACTTTCTCAATACCCAACGCATCCATCTTCGCGATGAACTCGTCCGGCTCGTAGCCTCTCATATTCGCCCGGCGTCCCCACTGGATGCCCATCATGAAGTAGACCTCTTCATTATCTAGGAAGAGATGCTTAATGCCCGCTGGCGTAAAGGGATTGCACCAAACGTCAATGACTCCTTTCATCTCATCATTCTCTCCCTATTGGTGATCCGATTCTGGTTCCTCGACCAGCTCGATCAGAACGCCACCTGTGGACGCCGGGTCCAAAAAGGCAATTTTTCGACTATGCAATCCCCGGCGCGGACGCTCATCCAATAACCGGACACCTTCCTGATGTAATCGTTCGAGTTCGGCCTCGATGTGATCCGTGTGGAACGAAAGATGATGCACTCCTTCTCCACGCTCTCTTAAGATGCGACCTACCCGAGATGTTTCGTCAGGTGAACTCAGGAGTTCCAGATGCACGCCATTCAGATCAAGGACGGCAACGTCAGTCTGTGATTCATCGAGGAACTCCCGTTCGATGAGGCGCGCACCAAAAAGTTGGTGGAAGCGCTCGATGGCCTCCTCTAAGTCGGCCACTATGATGGCGATATGATTCAGTTTCCCTATCATGGTGTGTTATATCAAACAAATGGTTGGTATGTTAAAGGCAAGATTTTTTATTGTCAAGAAGAGTTCTCCTCTGATAGTCACCGTTTTCTCGGCCTCCTTCGATTATCTCCGCGATGCTTTCGCTGACCTCTCTCACACCTCACAAGCGTAGAAAATCTGAAACACCTCGTTGAATCTCTGAAACCCGGTTACGAGAGCGAAATAGACGCCGAGTTCCACCAGTTCACTGTCGCTGAAGTGTCGCTGCATCTGCTTAAGGAGGCTCCCTTCAAGGGATGCACGAGAACGATGCGCCATCAACTCGGCCATTCTGAGAACCGCTTTCTCGCGTGGTGAATAATCGCCCTGCTCATAGGCATCGAGTTGGTCAATCTTCCATTGAGGAATGTTATTCCGCTTGGCCCAAGCGAGATTAGCGGCCTTTCAGTAATGACAATCATTCAACTGCGCCAACTTCAACCGGGCCAACTCCTTGATCTCGGGTTCAATCTGTCCGTTCAAGAGCACTTCATAGAACCGGTTGAACGCTTTGAACGCCTCCGGGATGTGAGCCATAACGCGGGCAAACACGGTATCACCAATCCAGGCTTCGTAGGTCTCGACAATTTCTCTCATATCGGAGGAGAGTTCCTCTATCTTCTTTAACATCACAGCTGGCATTTTATCCTCCTCGGCAGAAATTTCGGCTGTGAGTAAACGCGATCTCACTTATAACAACTCCATAGGCACTGCGCGGGCTGAATCTTCGCGCGGCTAATGCCATAAAGAGTTACCGTTCGGATTCCTTCCCCCGGAAAACCTGACACGTATTCTTGAGGACGGGCATCCACTTATCGCGATGTTCTTGCTCGGATAATGTTCGTTCCCCCAGAGGATCCATGCCCGTTCGTTTATTGATCAGGTACATAGCCGCGAAGCGAATAGCTGATTGAAAGAGTTCGACGAGGTGCGCGCAGCCGGTATCTTTCCCCACCAGTTCGACAACGCGGCGATTGATGCCCCGTCCAATCACCTCCCCTTGGAGTTGATCCACACGATCCAGCGCTCGGAGACAGAGCGTTGGATAGGGTCGTTTAGCCATATCGGCTGTGACCTCCTGAATCTTTCCGCTGATGACATCTACCAGCATTTCGGCATGAAAGCTATGCTCGACATCGATCAACGAGGCGAGGACTTTGAATACCGGTCCATCATCGTCAAGGATCTTGATGTTCACATTCCGTTCAAGCATCACTCCCATACGTCCCTTTTGGCATTCCCGAGCAAAGCGCCATTGACCACTCGGGTTGACAGACATCTGTTATTGGTGAAAGTGAGGGATGACCTCCGTGCCGAACAGTTTGATGCAGTCCAGTACTTTGTCCCACGCCGGCCCTTCCGGCAAGCGAAAGCGCATCACGATCTCATCGACTCCATACTCCCGCTCATACATCTCAATCTGCTTGATGCAATCTTCCGGAGAGCCCAGAACCAAGTGCTTGCTTCCGCGTTCGATGGTGAAATCCGATTCTGACTGGAATTCCGGGTGGTGAGTCAGGATGCCCCAACGAAAGTAAAACAACCACTCTTCAATGGCGAGGCGACCAAAGACCTCTTCGGCTTCCCGGCGGGTGGGGGCCACCCACCCATCGCGCATGAGAACCACTTTGGAGCGACGCCCCGCCGCCTTGGCCGCGTCCCGATAAATCTTGACCTGATCGAGCCACACCTTCTTATCCAGCGGGAATGGATCGCTACACCAGGCATCGCCAATCCGACCCGCGCGGGCAATTGTTTTGGGAAACATCCCGCCAACCCACCACTCAGGCATTGGCTGCTGATACGGCTTAGGCGTGAGCATCACATCCTTGAAATGGTAAAACACCCCATCGAAGGAAAATCTCTCTTCCGTCCACGCTCGCCTGATCACTTCCACCGCCTCCTCGAACCGTCGGCCTCGCTCATGATGGGGGACGCCGAACATTTGGCTGTATCCGGAGTGATATCCCGACGCGATGCCAAAAATGACCCGTCCTCGAGACATCTGATCAATCAGGGCGACTTGCTCGGCTACATGCATGGGATTGTGCAAAGGCAAAACGAGAATATAGCTCCCAATCCGGGCGCGGCTGGTTCGTATGGCTAACGCGGCTAACAGGATGAGCGAAGAGGGGAAGAAACACTCTGTACGCCCATGTCGCTCAGGAACGAGTAGCGCATCGAATCCCACTTCTTCGGCCAATTCCGCCTCACGAAAGAGCTGATCGATGAAAGCTCCTACTTCCGATGATGTAGGAATGGGGCGATTGTAGGGTCCGCCATGGGTATCGATCAAATAATGGAGTCTCATCTTGCCCTTCCTTCCGTCTGGTGCGGCCGGTTGGCGCGCCGACCATCATTGATGGAAATGCGGAATCACTTCCTTTCCAAACAGCTCGATACATCGCATCGTGGCTCGGTGATCAGGACCGGTGGGATGACGGAAGTAAAAAATGATATACTCACACCCTACTTCCCGGCGATACCGCTCAATCTCATCCACAACCTGAGCGGGCGTGCCCGCAATCAACCGATCGGGCACGATCCGATCGTAGGTCCACTCTTCATCTCGGATGGTACGCACCCAGGGCTCCCAATCGGCATTGAATCGCCCGGACTCGAAAAATCCCAAGTTCTTGTAAAAGAGATGATAGTCTCGCACCGTGGGCCACCACACTTCGCGTAATTCCCTCTCGTCGTATGAGACCCAACCGTCACGAATCAGCACGACTTGGACGTTGTCTTGATTCCCGTGCTCGGCGGCCGACTGGCGATAGATCTCCGCCCAGGCCTTCATCACATGAATGACGTGCAAAGGATCCGATACCCAGCCAGTTCCCAATCGACCAGCACGCTTCAACGCCGGTTCACTCATGGCACCGATCCAAATGGGTGGGTGCGGTTTCTGGATGACACGAGGGGTGATCATCACGTTCTCAAGCTGAAAGTACTCGCCCTGGAACGAGAAAGGTTGACCGCTCCAAGCCCGGCGCAAGATCTCGATCTCTTCGGTGAACCGTTTCACCACACCCTTCATGGAAATACCAAACAGCCTGAACTCGGGCTCGTTCAGATTCAACCCCACGCCCAAGATGACACGCCCTTTGGAGATATTATCGAGGACGGCAACTTCTTCAGCGACGTGGATAGGATGCCACTCAGGCAGGTGCATGATCGATGTACCCAACCGCAGACGCTCAGTATGCGCCGCTACGGCAGCCAAGAACAACAACGGAGCACATAGGTACCCATCAGGCATCATGTGGTGCTCAGGGACGAAGAGGCCATCAAATCCAACTGCCTCGGCCAACTTGGCTTCCTCGAAGATCTCATCATAAAGGTGTGGAATCCGCGCCCCATCGGGGGGATCCTGGGTGTTGACTAACAGGCCGAATTTCATATCGAGACCTCCAGCAGCAGAGCGATTCACCAAGGAGGTGAGGTTTCACCCAGAGGAGTGTAACCTCACCTCCTCCATGGAATCAAGCGGTGGGGTCATCGGTCATCGCTGTCTCTCGGAAATAACGAACAGAGCATCGGAACCGACATCCTCAGAGAGTGAATCCTGTAAAACTCCCCTCGTGCGGCTGCGGAATTCACACCATCGGGCGAAACTTGCGCGTGGACAAACATACAGCATCTCACCCTCAGTCATCGGTTTCCTAGAAGCGGGGGTGGACTTCATGGGGTCTTGGAAACTTTTTTCTACTCACTCCCTGCCACGTCAGAACTCACCTCATCTTGGACTGATAGGATCTTCTTTCGCGGTCTTTAAGCCCAGAGAATCAGGGGCACCAAGCCTCCTCTGGTAGCTTAATACACCTCGGCTGATGACAACCTCTCTCCCACTCGTGCTCGCGGATGAAAACCGTGAACGCCCTGGTTAGGCTCAGAGGAGTGAAGGCTGGTTGTCTCTGAAGCTGTTCACTTTTGCGAGTTCTTCGTGTACAGCCCGCTCCTCTGATATCCTCGCAGCCTCTCGCACGCGCTGCCGATCAGAATGTCAATTTCAGACTGAACTGAATCTGTCGGGGCGTGCCCACCGTGTCGCTAATCCTGCCCGCTTGCGGATTACATGAATGGATCTGTGCCTGGGCCGCCGTCAGGTTACAAGGTAAAGCATCCAGTTCGGCTTGTGTGGGAACGTGGTCGAACTGGGGCACACCACCCACATACAATTGATTGAACGGCAGCGCGAAGTTCGGATGATTGAGAATGTTGAAGAACTCGGTGCGGAAGTGGAGTTCGGTACCCTCCCGAATGGTGAACTTCTTCACGAGCCCCAAATCAAGGTTATGGAAACCGGGACCACGTACGGACGTTCGAGGAGCATCACCCAGGTGTCCTGGATCCTGAAGGGCGAACGCCTTAGGGTCGAAGTATCGTTCCACTCCTCCTAACACCGGATTCGAGCGCAAGATGTTGGGGCGATCGGGAAAATCTATATTGTCCCCCACGCCGGTGATCCCGAAACCGGCTAACACGGAGAACGGATACCCACTTCGGAACTCGCCCAGGGCTGTCAGATTCCATCCCCCTAACAGGGCCTGTGTGAGTCCAGTGGCGCTAGAGAGGAACCGTCTCCCCCGGCCAAAGGGGAGTTCGTAAACCACATTCAACGTGGAACGGTGTCGAACGCTGAATAACGACTCTGACCGATCGAGATGGCGATCGGGTGGAAACTGACTTGCCTGAGCGACACCCCTAATGATGTTATTAGAATTGAATGCGTCGGATTCAGACAGCGCTTTGGCGAAGGCGTAGGTGAATTGAAAGGTCAGGCCCTTACTGAACCGGCGCGCCACCTGGAAGGCGAGAGAATGGTAATTGGCGTTGGCATCGAACCGCTTGCTGTACAATGAAAACCCGATGTTATTGATGGCCGGAGCTGCCGTCCCCACACTGGCACAGGCGGGCGGAAAGATCGGTCGCCCGTTCTCGACGCCACAGGGCAAGTTATGATTGGCTTCAATCTTCCGTGGGATGTGATACGACTGTGAACCAGCATAGGTGACGGTGAATGTCAACCTCCCCGGCAATTGCCGTTCGACTTCCACATGCCATTGTAGTGAGGTGGGCGAATTGACCGGTTCTAGCAGCCCAGTGACCAACCCGACGAAGGGTGTCGGCTCAGTACATCGGTCACAAGTGGGGAATGGGAGTTGCGGTAGAAATCCCGGAGCAATGGGCGCTCCAAAGAAGGTGTTCAACACGGGCTCGGGAGCGTTCCACTGGAGTTGACCTTGTCCTATACCTTCGAAGCCAAGAAATTCATTGAACACGCCAAACCCAGCCCGGATGACTGTCCTCCCGTTACCCACCGGATCATAGGCAATTCCCAATCGCGGCTGGAACTGAGTGAGTGAATAGTTATGATAGGGTTCTCCCACCGTAATCGTCGTGTCCTCTGGCCGTCGCCAATTCCCTAATTTATTGTGAACGTCGCGAAGAATGGGAACTTGAAATTCATGCCGCAACCCCAAGGTAATGGTCAAATTGGGAAGGGCGCGCCAGGCATCTTCAACATACCAAGCCACCAATGTGGTGCGCACGCCAAAGCTGGCATCGGCTCCATCACGACGAATGATCACGACAGCTGGATTTGCCGCCAGGAAGTCATTCAAGGTGAGGAAGGTATAGCTGCCTCCGGGGATAACCGCCGAGTTCCAGTTCCACTGGAACCGGTTCACCATGATACCAAACTTCAGTAAGTGTTTCTCGTGCGTGTAAACCAGATCATCATTGAGCACGAAATTGTTCCGCACCAAATGGAACGGGCTAGCGTCATCGTTTCCCAGCAAGGTGAGCGTGCCACTTGTCGTTCCCGCTGTCCCACCGCCGACCGAAATCACGCCGATAGTTTGCCGGGCTGGATTCCCAGTAAATTGATCTGGTCGGAGCGGTACTGTTGGCTCGGTCGCCGCGAAAACGTTCGAGCGTAAGTAACTGAAGCTTGCCGTATTAACGAGGCTGGGGGAGAAGGTCCGCGTCCACTTCAAGAGCCAATTCTGGACGCGATCTGTCCGCAAGAACTCAAACGTGGGGAGATGGAATGCACTTAGGGCATCAGCATCTGTGATTGAATAACGCGCCTGGAATTGATCCTTATCAGTGAGCGTATGATTGATATTCACGAGACCAAAGTCCTGACGCGTGGGTTGCCTATTTTGAAAGAGGTGTTCCGCAATGCCGCCCCCCAGATCAGCGCCATTGGGAAGCGGATAGAGATCGAGGATGGCACGCACGCCTGGAGAAATCGCTACCGGCTCCCCGTTCGGACCAAACACGGGGAAGTTGCAGCTCCCCCCCAATCCGCCATTACGGGCACATTCGTTAGGGACAAAGGCAATTTCCGTGGTCGTCAACCTCTGTCGCAATCCCTCATAGTTGGCGAAGAAAAAGGTTCGGTCCCGCTTGATGGGACCGCCCATCGCCGCGCCAAACTGATTGCGTCGGAAGGGGGGCTTCTCCCGGTCGAAGAAGGCTCGGGAATCGAAGATGTCGTTCCGCAAGAATTCGTAGACGCTGCCGTGGAATTCGTTGGTGCCGCTACGGGTGGCAAAGCTCACTACTGCTCCCCCGGCACCGCCATAGGCGGCGCTGAAGGAGTGAGTGATGACCTTGAATTCTTGAATGGCTTCCACTCCCGGCATGTCGCCCGCCGCCGCCGTGCCTGGCGCAGTGAAGTTGCCGTTGCTGAAGTTCACCCCGTCGACCAAGTAGGCAACCGATGAACCCATCAAGCCTCCGGCGCTGATATAGGAGCCTGTGTTCGTCGCCGCCCCCAATACTGTGGGCGGCGTGGCACTCGTCATCTTCACCAAGCCAGGTTGTTGCGTCACCAAGGCGGTGAAACTGCGCTGATTCAATGGTAACTCGAGAACTTGGACTTCCTGGATGATATTACTCACCTCCGCCTTGGTCGTCTCCAGAGTTTCTACCGCTTCGGCACTCACATCAATGCTCTCCACTAACTCTCCCACTTGCATGGTGATCTTCAACGACTCAGTGGCTCCCACGTCCAGTTGCACATCGCGGATGACGACCTTCTTGAAGCCCTCTGCCTCGACATCCACCTGATAGGCTCCGGCGGGCAACTGCGACACGATGAAATGCCCGGTGCTATCGCTCACGGTTTCACGTGTCAAGCCGGTTCTTTGATTCCTGACGGTGACACGGGCGCCAGCGATGGCCGCGCCCATCTCGTCAGCCACGTCCCCGGCGAGCGTCGCCGTGGTCACGGCACCCTGGGCCATAGCCGGCTCGACACTCACCACATAGATGAATCCCCCAATCATGAGGGTCAAAAGGATATGGATCCATTGACCCTGATAGGGGAACACTCCCCTTTGGCCTGTTGGCTTTTTCCCCATGATCGAATCCTCCTACTGAATGGATTTGAAAAATGGTCTGAGTGACCGAGCGATACCGAAAGGATCCCTCTATTTGAGAACATCGGCAATCCCAACCTATGAGATAACTCGCGGCCCCCAGCATGGGGCATTCTCCAGTCCCGTAGATTCATTAATTAAAGGACAATCGCGGCACCGAATGCTCTCGACCAGCCTCGCTGCTGGCCCGGTAGAGTAGGTCATGAAGAGGGAGCATATACTGCTCGCGCTTTATCGACAGGCTGCCGCCATCCCGGTTAAGCAACCGGTTCAAAAGAATGATCTTTAGCGGCCCGCACTTCCAATCGAACGATGAACATCCCACCACGAGCATCTTGCCAGGGATCCCTCGTCCCGCGCATCCACAGGCTATTTCTTACCAAACAACCGTTTGGTATAATAACGCATCTCTCTCATCATGTCAAGTGATCTGATAAGGGGTCGAGTTGCTCAAGAATATAGAGTGGGGCTGAGAGGGCAAGCCTATGAGGCGATCCTAACCGCAACTCCCTGTAAGGAATGGGCTTCCGGAGATAGCCCAGTGGAGGCTGAACTATGATCCCCGTTCAGGTTGTATGAGCGCTTGACTCAAGATCTCTGCAATATCCAGAACCTGCATCGAGCGCTCGTCCGCCTTGGCTTTGGCACCGTCCTCCAACATGATCATGCAAAATGGGCAAGAGACGGCCACAATATCAACTCCCGTTTCCAGGGCGTGGGTCACCCGTTCATGGTTGATTCTCGTACCCAATTCCTCAGTCCACATCAACCCACCACCAGCGCCACAGCAGAAGGCCTTTTCTCGACATGCTTTCATTTCTCTGATACCACCAGTAGCGCCTGCACGGATGACCCGCCTCGGCTCTTCGTAGAGGCCATTGTACCGCCCCAGATAACAGGGATCATGGTATGTTATTCTCTTGGATATTATCGGTTCGGGGGTGAGCCGCCCTTCGCTCACAAGCTCAGCGAGCAACTGACTGTGATGCACCACCTCGTAGTGCCCTCCAAACTGGGGATACTCGTGCCGAAAGCAGTTAAAACAATGGGGACAGGGAGTCACGATCCTCCTGACCCTATACCGATCTAATTGCCGAATATTCTCTCGCACGATTTGCTCAAACAAGTACTCATGCCCAATTCGCCGAGCTGGATCCCCGACGCAACGCTCATGTTGACCAAGAATACCATAGCGAATACCCGCCCGGTCGAGAAGGCGCGCCAAGGCTCGAACGACTCTTTGATTCCGATCATTCAACGCTGAGGCACACCCGACCCACAGGAGGTAGTCAGGATTAGCAACTTCTGAAATGTGCGCTACTGAGAGATCCTGGCACCAATCGGTGCGCGAACTGGTCGTTCCTCGAAACGGATGCCCGCGGTCTTGGAGGGATTTGAGCGCATCAGCCATTAAGTCCGGGCATCGCGCTTCCTCCATCACCAGATAACGTCGCATGTTCACGATCTTGGGAATGTGCTCTATGAACACGGGGCAGGCTTCCATGCACGCCATACACGTGGTACAAGACCAAAGGGTCTCCTCTCTGATGAACGTCCCCACCAAGGAACCAGCTCCCTCTCCAGTTCCTTGCCCCGCCCGGCGATGGAGCGCTTCGCGTAAATCCAGTATCAAGGTTTTCGGAGACAACGGCTTAGCCGTCGCCGTCGCTGGGCATTCTTGCTGACACCGTCCACACTCAGTACAGGCATCCAGATCGAGTAAGTCTTTCCACGTGAAGTCTTCAATCCAGGCTGTCCCTAATCTCTCGGATGCTTCAATGTCCACGGGTTTGAGCATGGCTCCCGCTGGTTCCAGTGAACGAAAATAGACATTGGCGGCAGAGGCGAAGATATGAGCCAACTTTGTGTAGGGCAACCAAGCGATGAACCCATAGACAATAGCCATATGGAACCACCACAAAAACCGATGTGCTGAGCGCATGGCTTCAATAGGCAGCCACTTCTCAATCCCACCAGCTAATACCCAACCTACCGGCGACCAACGCCCCCAAGGATCATGTGTCACTGCGATCCTCAATCCTTCTAGAAGAAAACCGGTGATGAGAATGAGGAGAATGAGCAAGAGTAGTGTCGCGTCTTCCCAAGCCTTCTGCCGCCGTGCTCCCGGTCGTTCCGGCGTGTTATAATGGAGTCGATTTAGTTTTGAGACATACCGCCTCCCCATCAACATCAACGTTCCCATAATGGCAAGGAATCCAAACACATCTACGATGAACGATTGAAAAACGAGGTAAAACGCCCCTTGCATGATGTGAAGCCTGAAGTCCTGGTGAACCATGACCACGAGCGTGGCGATGAACAAAACAATGAACCCGGAAAACAGAAGAAAATGAGACCATCCGGAATAGCTCTCCCTGACCATCCGCTTGTGGCCCAGTACATATACAACAAAGGCGATCAGCCGCTGCTTCACCTGTTGCCTGCGATTAATATCTGACTGCCCCATCCTCCACAGTTTGTACCGCCGATACCATCCATAGCAGAAAACCAGTATTGTCGGCCCCAAGAGCACATACATCAACCAGATGTGGTCAATATTCCAATAGACTTCACGCGTCGGCATCATGCTGTTGGCCTCCTATCGCAACTCCAACCAGATTCACTGCCACTTGAACGATCCGATCCCAGCGTATATTTCGTACCCTGACTCAGGTTAGCGCAATATGATGGCTATTTCCGAAAAGACCTTTACCACAGGATTGCTCTAACCTTCTCGTGAATCTATTGCGCGGACATCATGCAGTGCCTGCCTCTCTGCCTACGACAGACTTCTAAATGAGACCCAACTGTTTCATCTCAGCCATCGCTTGCTCGCGGAGGACGAATTTCTGTATCTTTCCGCTACCCGTCATAGGAAACTCTTTCACGAACCGGATGTAGCGGGGCACTTTGAAATTGGCGATGCGGTTCCGACAGTAGGCGATGATCTCCTCTGGCGTAGCCGTCATCCCAGGTTTCAGTTTGATGAACGCCATAGGCACTTCTCCTAATCGCTCATCAGGGATACCTACTACGGCGGCGGCAGCAACCTTGGGATGCCCGAAGAGAAAATCTTCCACTTCCAGAGCCGAGACATTCTCACCGCCTACGCGGAGCGTATCCTTGATGCGCCCCAACCAGATCAGATAGCCATCGGCATCGAGCACGCCTCGATCACCGGTATGGAGCCAGCCTTCGGGATCGATCGCCTGAGTCGTCTCTTCTGGCATCTTGTAGTAACCTTTCATCACGTTGTACCCCTGTACGCAAATCTCCCCAGGCTGGCCTACAGGTTGCGGCTCACCGGTTGCCGGGTCAATGATCTTCACTTCCACACCCGGCTGTGGTCGTCCCATGGTCGTCAGGCGCTTCTCCCGCGGATCCCGCCAATCGCCGATGGAGACGTTGGGCGATGCTTCGGACAGGCCATAGAGAGAGACTACATGTTCAATGCCGATTTCGTCGGCCACCATCTTGAGCATCTCCACGCTGCCCGTCGTCCACCCTTTGGATAAGCTCGAGCGATCCCGCCGATGAAAGTCCTCGTGTTCGCGCAGCATGTAGAACATCGACTCGATACCAATGTAGCAGGTGATCCTTTCTTCTTCGATAACGCGCAATGTCAGACTGGCATCGAACGTAGCCGTCGTATAGAGAGGGCAACCACAGGTGATTGTTCCCAACAGGGCGCATACCGAGCCCCCCACATGGAACATGGGCATGGCCGAGAGTACGCGATCATTTTCGTCCAGGCCCGTGCGTCGCGCCATGATGTAGGCATTGCGCAGCGTCTGGTCGTGACCAAGCATCGCTCCTTTGGGGAACGCAGTCGTCCCCGACGTGTATTGAATGAGCACGACATCATCGGGATCCACGCTCGCTTCGCGTCGTTGCAAGGCCTCGACCAACGCCGGATCATCGCCCAGAGCGAGGAGGTCTCGATAGGTGAGCATACCGGGAGTTTCATCGCCGAGCGTGATGACCTGTTTCAACCGTGGCAAGGCTTTCGACTCAAGCTGCCCTGGCCGACAGGTATTGAGTTCCGGACAAATCAAACGCACCATAGCCTCATAATCAGTATCAAGGAACCGATCCATGATGATGAGCGTTGTGGCATCTGATTGTCGAAGAACATACTCGAGTTCACGAACTTTATAACGAGTGTTAATGGCTACCATCACGGCTCCTAGCTTGGCGATAGCGAACTCGGCTACAGCACATTCGGGGAGGTTAGCTAGCCACAAGGCCACCTTATCACCCGGTTGCACACCGAGCTTCAGCAATCCGCGAGCTAGCTGATTGACTTCGTCCAAGAATTCGCACGACCGGTATCGGCGACTTTGCCCATCACGATAAAAGATGAGCAATTCGCGATCGGGATACATCCGCACGATCCGATCTAACGCCGCGCCGTATGTCATGCTGGGCCAATCGTATGTTTCTGACATAATTGATGAATGGCGACACTCCATAGTATGGGCCAACGTGGGCAAGCTAATGTTCTTTCGCTTGATTCCTAAATGGTCACCGACTCAGCGCTGAGGCAGCGTGCCGATCATCTCCATCACCTTGGCGCTATCGTAAAAAATTTGTAGTTTATAGATCCGACCACCCCTGATCGTAAACAGGTCAACGGCATCGAAGACGACTTCTTTGCCGGTTGCCGTCACGCCTTCGAAATGAATCTCGACGGCGACATCACCATCTTGGCTGAAGAAGAATCGCCGGGCGTCATCGAAGCGTTTGGGATAAAACTGCAACACGCCTTCATAGAATTGACGGATGGCCGCACGTCCAACAATAGGATCCATCAGAGGGAAATGAAGCTCGGCATCTTCAGCAAAGAGCTGCACCAGCTCATCAAGCCGGGTGTTATTAATGGCATCAAAATAGGCGTGAGCGAGTTGCTTGGAAACATGCATGCTCATCTCTCATCCCCTACACTTACACTCTCATTGAGCAGTGAATCCGCCATCCACCGGCAGAGCCACGCCCGTGATGTAGCTGGATTCGTCACTGGCCAGGAAGAGCACAGCGGCGGCGATCTCTTCGGGCCGCGCCACGCGCTTGAGCATGGTGGCATCGGCATACATCTGCTTGATCTCATCGGCCCGCTCTCCACCCAACCGCTCACAGGCGCGGCGCAACATCGGCGTATCCACTGGACCGGGACATACACAGTTGACGCGAATATTGTATTCCGCGTAATCAGCCGCCATGCTACGCGTCAGTTGAATTACAGCCGCCTTGGATGCGCCATATGCCGAATATTCCTTCACCGCAGCGAGTCCGCCGATGGATCCCACGTTGATGATGGCGCCACCGCCTGCCTTGATGATTTCGGGAACGGCAAATCGACTCACTCGGTAGACGCCATTCAGATTGACCGCAATCTGACGCTCCCATTCATCATCTTTTGCTGTGGTCACTGAGCCATAAGTCTCTATCCCAGCGTTATTGACCAGTATGTCCAGTCCGCCTAGTTGCGTGATAGCCTCTTTGACCATTCGCTCAGCATCCTTTAGATTTGATACATCGCCAATAGTGAGGCCAATGCTCCCCGTTAATTGATTGACCACATCATGAGCCTGTTGCTCATTTACATCCGCTATAACGACTTGTGCTCCTTCTCGAACAAACCGCCGCACGATAGCCAATCCGATTCCCGATGCTCCTCCGGTGACGAGTGCTCGTTTCCCTTGAAGTTTCACGCCTCCTCCACTTGAAATCGCAATGGTTCCATTGTCCGTGATTACTGCTCGGATCCAGGTTCGTCTAGGATCTGCTTGACGCGATTCAAACACTGAAACGATGATCGCACCTTTGATAAATCGGCAAACGCCGTAATATTCCACAGCACGACGTGCCGCAATCCAGCTTGAGCTAAGGCCTGAAGCTGTTCGGCAACGTCCTCTGGCGTTCCGTGAAGCGTGTAATACTCCACCACCTCGCGGGGAACCTTATTAATGACGCGCAGTGCCTCCTCATACCCAAATCGCGAGGGAATATAATCATGAAATCCTACGGCTTCTTTCCCAAATGGAGGCTCACACCCAAATCGCGTGAAGACCTCTGCAGGCAGTAGAAGACACAATCCCTTCACCAGAATGGAATCCATCAGCTTTGGAATAATAGAGCGATCCTCATCGATGATGACATAGGCTAGGAGTCCCGGCGTTACAGCCTGAGGATCCCGACCCGCTTCCCGCGCCGCCTGGCGGATGACATTAAGCTTATCGGCATATTCTTCAGGCGCCATCATCGTGGGTAACCAGCCATCGGCGTAGCGGCCGGTTATCTTGAGCATGCGTGGACCATGAGCGGCGATCCAAATCGGCGGACATCGCTCCCCATATGGCTCTAGCCCGAGGACGGCATCCTGGAGTGTCCAAAACTGACCCGTGAAATTCACCGGTTCGCCCCTCGACTCCCAAAGGAGGCGAATGATCTTTAAGCCCTCTTCGAGCCGGGAGACGGGACGGCGAAAATCGAGTCCATAGGGCGTGATATTGCACTGTTCGCCCGACCCTAATCCGAGAATCACGCGTCCCCGAGTGATATGATCAAGAGTGAGAATGGATTGGGCTAGCATGGCCGGATGTCTGCGAATGACGTCGGTCACACCCACTCCTAATCGAATTCGCTCCGTGTGGGCGCCAACGGCAGCCATCGCGGCGATGGGATCGAAATACACATCCGCGCTCTTCTGATAGCGAGCCAACTCTGTGATCTCTGTTCGCCAAATAGATCGGGGATGCCAGCCCATCAAATGGCACGGCCACCACACTGAGTCATATCCTTCCGTCTCGGCGCGCTGCGCCTGTTGAATAACCTTTTCGAATGGCGGCATGATTCCGCCTGGAAGACCGAGTTCAATGCGCCTCATGATTCGCCCTCAGGAGACTCAAAAACATGTGTCGAGTGAGACATGGCCAGTGATGATCAAGAGTAATCAGGGAGGCATCCTGTCCGCTCTCACTTCTCATTGGACGCTCTTTTCCCAGCGCCACGAAATTCTAGTTTCCGCATACCTCTGGGATCAATAACATCTCGGAGAAGGTGGATCTCCCTTTCAGTGGGAGGCGGCGTTTCCGGAACCTCATCGGGGATGATCAGCTCAAACCCCGTCTGCTCTCGCAAGTGTTCCACCGTGACACCACGATGGACGGATTTGAGCCGCATGCGCTTGCTCTCCGGCTCGAAATCCATCACGCCAAGGTCGGTGACCACCAACTGAGGCCCGTTCTTCAATCCCAATCGCTCCCGCGAATCGCCCCCGTCTAGATACCCTACGCATCCCAGGAAATCAACGCGCTCGACGAATGTCCGCCGGTTGTGGGTCGTCGACCAAATGAAAATCCGCTTGTCGAGCGATCCCATATCGCCCATGCCCGCCGATCCAGGAAGGCGCACTTTCGGGTGGTAATAATCGCCAATGACCGTGTTATTCACGTTACCATACTTGTCAATCTGAGCGCCACGAATACAAAATGTTTCCAGGGTGCCACGATGGACGTAGGACCACATGTCTTCCCACTGGGGCAAATACATCACACAATTCTTCCACATCGTCGGATCGAGGGTATTGCCCATGAGATATCCCGGCTGAGCATCGACGCCCACGGCCCCGGCCACCCAAGTCAGCCCTGGTGCATGCGTCTCTCGTGCCAACAAAATAGCGGCCACGGGGATGAAGGAGACTGTTCCATTGAGGATGATATCATCGTTGGTGAATTGTCGGGCAAGCGTCACTACCATTAATTCATCAATCGTGTAATCCTCTGCGCAGTGAGTCATCGCTTAACTCCATTTTCGAATTCGCAACAGCGCCTCGGCTCCCCCGACGCGCTGAAGATACTCTGCGTGGGATGCAGGCTCCAAAATATATTTGTCCAAGAACTGGCGCGTGCCCTCCACTGTTCTGGACATCGTCGCATACTCCTGAAATAAAACGCGATCGAAACTGTAATTTGGATAGAGCGAACAAGGGTGCGCTCCATAGGGCACTTCCACTACGGCATCAACTTTAAAATATGGGATTCCCGTATGAATGGGAGTCCGCCTAATCTCCTCATTTTCCACGATTTCTTCCACCGTCACGATCACCTTCTTAGCCGCGCGGGGGAAAACATCCACATCCGTCCAGATCGGTTTCGGAAAGAATTGGACATTCCCATAGAGATCTGCCCGATGAGCGTGCAAAATCGCCACGTCCGGCTCCAGTGCCCGACAGGCGATGACCTTCTGACCGGTGAACGGACATTCGATAATCTTGGTCGTCTCCGGATGAATGTTGATCAAATCAGCACCTAGACCCGAGCGAGTGACCAGAAATGGCAATCCCTTAGATCCGGCTGATAATCGGGAGAGGAGTTGATGCTCAGTGTACTCTTCCATTTCGATCTCGCCAGCCTCAACTGCCCGGCGAAACGCGTTGGCCATCCCGAATTCGTCCAGATTGACGATGATGGCGAGCACCCGACGCACACACCCAGCGGCAATCATCCAATCCAACCCAATTCCACCGACTACCATAACGACAGTGAGGTCGCGCTTTCTTGAGCGAATGATCTCTCGAACGAGGGCTAGGGGACTCATCTGCGTCCCCATCCCTTGCAGGGCAATAATGTCACCATCGTGAATGAGTTGTACTGCATCAACCAGCGTCATGACCTTATCCTTTTTTCTGGCCACCATCGCTGCTCCACCTCCTTAAAAGTAAGAAACAATCTCCCAACCACACGAAAACACGTAGTTGCCAGCTGATGTGCGCATCTTCATTTCAACATGAACAATAAGGAGTTCCTAAAGAATTTCGCAACTAACTTATGAGTTGCCATGGTCCAAACATTCATGGAATCTTTCTGGTAACGCGAGAACACCAATTATTGATCGGATCTTTGGCTGCTCATAGCTAGTGATTACGGGATACGCTCAAACTCACGATACAGAACAACCTCCGCCATATGGGACCACTCTCGGCCTGACTAGCTCAAGACTCGAATTCACTTATGTACTCACCACGACGGATGCCATTATTCTCAAAAGAGCGATCAACGTCTGATCAACGAGATAACACGAGCCGAGAGTTCAAGACACCTGTGGTCGGAGGCCGGTGATGCGCAGTCCCGCCCGCTTGGAGCGATAGCGTCGATTGAGCGAGATGAGCAACGGCGTGATCGCTTCCACCGACCGCGCCATCCCCAACGGACCGACATCCCAGGCCCGCATCTCCATCCGCGCGATCAGCGCCATGACTTCGGCCTTGGCTTCCGCATCATCCCCACAGACGAGCACATCGCAATCAATCGGTCGGCGGAGATCGGCCAGCGCATGTGCCGAGATGTTCTGAAACGCCGCCACCACGCGCGCCTCCGGTCCTAACAACCGTTGCGCCTCCTCCGCCGCCGAGAACTCAGAACGCCGCGCCAACTGACCAACATTGTGCGGATTCAATGGCACGGTCGTATCGATGAGAATCTTGCCCTTGAGCGCTTCGGCGATGTGGTGGAGCGTCGCCTGGTGCGCGGCATAGGGGACGGTGAGAATGACCCACTCCGCCTCCTCAGCCGCCACCCGATTCTCCAGACCTCGAACGCTCGACTCTCCGAGATGGTGACGCACTTCCGCCGCTCGGCGTTCGGCTCTGGCCGGCTGTCGCGAACCGATGAGCACCTCCTGGCCAAGGCGCGCCAGGCGCAGCGCCAGTCCATAAGCTTCCTGTCCCGTTCCTCCGATAATGGCGATCTTCATACCCCCTCACCTGAAGAGATCTTTCTCTGCCGGGCGAATCAGCCATCGCGCCGAGCCTTCCCCGGCCGGATAACGGAAACCGCGAATGAGGGCGATGGGCAGACCCGCCGTTTTGCCACACACCAGGCCGGCGGCGCACGCCAACTCATCGGCGATGGCCACCACCGTGGCCTGCATGACCTGCCCATGACGGTCCGGGCGACCGCGATAGTCGAGCAAGGGCGACAGTCCCGACACGCCGATAGCCACTTCGGTCAATCCCTGGCGCCAGGGGCGCCCAAACGTGTCGGAGATGATCACCGCCACGTCCACGCCAGCGCGATCTTCGAGCGCGCGGCGAAGACGCGCCGCCGATGCGTCCGGATCGACCGGAAGCAGCGAGACGCACTCCCCAGGCACGTTGGATTGATCCACGCCGGCGTTGGCGCAGACGAAACCATGATGCGTCTCCAC